>Ga0224527_1000048_pt1 | contig 91414 bp, 76 predicted proteins | sample CBST0metaG_FD_179882 | JGI IMG/M metagenome (GOLD analysis project Ga0224527, IMG submission 179882) | Peat soil microbial communities from Stordalen Mire, Sweden - C.B.S.T0 | ecosystem: Environmental > Terrestrial > Soil > Wetlands > Peat | place: Sweden: Norrbotten County, Stordalen Mire...
TCTTCGGGTTATGCTTCTGCAAAACCTTGGTGATCGCCGCCGTCAACGTCGTCTTGCCGTGATCGATATGCCCGATCGTGCCCACGTTACAGTGCGGCTTCGAACGATCAAACTTTTCCTTCGCCATAAAAACCCCAAAACCCTTTCGTAGCTGGTACCGCCTGTTTCAACCCGGGGCGCCGGCCATCCGGCTCCAGCCCCAAAATTCAGGGTTCAGGGGTTAGGGGTCAGGGGTCAGTCCTTACTTGCCTCTTTTGAGCGGCTTCGACCTTTCGGCTGCCGGGCGACTGATCCCTGATCCCTTTTCCCTGATCCCTCGTAATTACTTTCCCTGCGCCCGGCCGATGATTTCGTCGGCAATCATGCGCGGAGCCTCTTCGTAACGCGCGAACTGCATCGAGTACGACGCGCGGCCCTGTGTCGAAGAACGGATGTCGTTCACGTATCCGAACATTTCCTTGAGCGGCACGATGGCCTTGATTACCTGCGAACCAGCCGCATGCTCCATGCCTTCGATCCGTCCGCGACGCGAGTTGATGTCACCGATGATCGTACCCATGTGCTCCTCGGGGACCGTTACTTCGACCGCCATCACGGGCTCGAGCAACACCGGAGACGCCTTGCGAGCAGCCTCCTTGAACGCGATCGAACCGGCAAACTTAAACGCCATTTCGTTCGAGTCAACCTCGTGATAGCTACCGTCGAACAGGAAGACTTTCACGTCCACAATCGGATAACCGGCCAGGATGCCCAACTCCAGGGCTCCCTGCACGCCCTGATCGATCGGCTTGATGTATTCCTTGGGAACGGAACCGCCCTTGATTTCGTTGACAAACTCGTAGCCCTTGCCCGGCTCGTTCGGCTCCACGCGCAGCTTGCAATGCCCGTAGTTGCCCGAACCGCCAGTCTGACGAATGTACTTGCCCTCTGCCTCGGCCACCTTGCGGATCGTCTCGCGGAAGGCAACCTTGGGCTCGCCTACGTTCGCTTCAACCTTGTGTTCACGCCTCATGCGATCGACAAGAATTTCGAGATGCAATTCGCCCATGCCGCTGATGATCGTCTGACCCGAATCCTCATCAGTACGCACCTTGAAGGTCGGATCTTCGTCAGCCAGTCGCGATAGCGCGATGCCCATCTTTTCCTGGTCGACCTTGGTCTTGGGCTCAATCGCCACAGAGATAACAGGCTCGGGGAAAACGATAGCGCCCAGCGCGATCGGGTGCTGCGGAGACGACAACGTATCGCCCGTCTTTAAATCCTTAAGGCCCACGCACGCGCAGATATCGCCTGCATAAATCTCAGTGATGTCTTCACGCTTGTTGGCGTGCATCTTCACCAGGCGCCCCACGCGCTCCGTCTTGCCGGTGCGGGGGTTGAGAATCGTGTCGCCCGTCTTAAGCGAACCTGAGTAGATCCTGATAAACGACAGCTTGCCAAACGGATCGTTGATCAGCTTGAAGACCAGCGCCGAAAGCGACTCGGTATCTTCAGCCTTGCGCACTTCGATCTGCTCGTGATGCGAAGGATTGATGCCTTCAACCGGGGGCTTATCGAGAGGGCTGGGCAGATAATCAACAACAGCGTCGAGAAGCGTCTGCACGCCCTTGTTCTTGAACGCCGAACCGCAGATGACCGGGAAAATCTTAAGGTCGATCGTAGCCTGACGAATACCGGCTTTCAGCTCCGGAATGGTCGGCAACTCACCTTCAAGAAACTTCTCGAGCAGCACATCGTCGGTTTCGGCGATCGTCTCGATCAACTGCGTCCGGAAGGCTTCCGCCTTCTTGAGCAAATTGGCCGGAATCTCTTCGACGTCATATTGGGCGCCCATGGTCTCGTCGTGCCACAGGACAGCCTTCATCTCGATAAGGTCGATGACGCCTTTGAAATTGGCTTCCGCACCAATCGGGATCTGCAGGGCCACCGGCCGCGCTCCCAAGCGCTTGCGAATCGTGTCCAGAACGTGCTCGAAATCAGCTCCGTTCTTGTCCATCTTGTTCACAAAGCAGATGCGCGGAACTTTGTACTTATCGCCCTGACGCCACACCGTCTCGGTCTGCGGCTGCACGCCGGAGACTGAATCAAATAGCGCCACCGCACCGTCGAGCACACGCAGCGAACGCTCCACCTCGGCGGTAAAGTCGACGTGACCGGGTGTGTCGATGATGTTGACGCGGACGTCTTTCCACATGCAGGTCGTGGCCGCGGATGTAATGGTGATGCCGCGCTCCTGCTCCTGCTCCATGTAATCCATGGTCGCAGTGCCCTCATGCACTTCACCGATACGGTGCGTGATGCCCGTATAAAACAGGATGCGCTCTGTTGCCGTCGTCTTTCCGGCGTCAATGTGCGCCATGATTCCGATGTTCCGGCAACGGTTCAGAGGTATAGTGCGAGCCACGGCTGATTCATCCTTGCGGGCTGAGCCCGCGGTTTTTGCTTAGCTGCTAGCTTCTAACTACTAGCCCCTAGCTGATTGTTGCAAGGTCGCTCAATCCGGCCTCAAGTCAACTCGTTACTGTCGCCGCCCAAAGCTAGTAGCTAAAAGCTAGAAGCTAGCGGCTGCGTTACTACCACCGATAGTGAGCGAAGGCCTTGTTGGCCTCGGCCATGCGGTGCACGTCTTCCTTCTTCTTCATGGCCGCGCCGCGCCCGTTGGCGGCATCGAGCAGCTCATTCGAAAGCTTGTCGGTCATGCCCTTTTCGCCGCGATTACGGCCGAAGGTAATGAGCCAGCGAATCGCCAGCGAGGTGCGCCGGTCAGGATTCACTTCGATCGGAACCTGGTAGTTGGCGCCACCGACACGGCGCGTCTTCACTTCGAGCAGCGGCTTGCAGTTTTCGACTGCCTTCTTGAAAAGCTTGAGCGCGTCATCTCCGCCGCCCTTCTCTTCGAGGTTCCGCATGGCTTCGTAGAAGATGCCCTGGGCCGTCGACTTCTTGCCGCCCCACATCATGGAGTTCACAAACTTGGTGACCAGCGTGGACCCATAAACTGGATCCGGCGCTACTTCCCGCTTCGCAATGTGCCCTTTTCTCGGCATAATCCTCAGATTCCTTTGCGCTTCCGCGTCTCACTGCCCTAGTCCGGGTTCAATAAGCCGTCCCGGAACCATTTACTACTTCTTCTTTGCCGGTGCCGCTGCGCCGCCCTTGGCACGCTTGGCTCCGTACTTTGACCGGCTCTGCTTGCGGTTGGCCACGCCGACGGAGTCGAGCGTGCCGCGAACCACGTGATAGCGAACACCGGGGAGATCCTTTACACGGCCGCCGCGAATGAGCACAATCGAGTGCTCCTGCAGGTTGTGGCCGATGCCGGGAATGTAGGTCGTAACCTCAATCCCGTTCGTGAGCCGCACACGGGCCACCTTACGCAGAGCCGAGTTCGGCTTCTTAGGCGTCTGGGTGTAGACACGCGTGCAGACGCCGCGCCGTTGAGGCGAGGCCTGCAAGGCCGGTGAAGCCGTCTTGTACCGCGGGGCCGTGCGCCCCTTGCGAACCAACTGATTGAATGTAGGCAAACCGAAACTCCTTACCCTTCAAAGCCCTGACCGATCCCGGTCCCATCAAGTTCGACTGCCGCGCGCAGACCCTTCGGGCTTTTCCTGCTTTGGACTGGCTTTTGGCCGGATCCAAACGCAAAGAAGCCCTGGTTTCTGCTTCGCGTCTGCCTTCGTTCCCATCTCAGACGAGAGCCAGGACGGTGGCCGTGCGTTTCCCTTGATTTAGTTCCGGGAAAGCCGACTCCGTTTCGCTGGTTCCGGCTCGCATAGCCCTCCAAGGTGGAGAACGCGCGAGCGCCGTAGCGATTTCTGCGATTTCACGTCTTCCGAAACGATCGGTTGAACACCAGTGAAATCGACTATGCCCCTGCCCTTCGCAAGAAAAGAGCCGTTCGGGACTTGTCTGGCTGGCCCGACTGCGCCTGCCCTGGCTATCTCGCGTCAGCCTGTCAATCCAACTTGGCCAACTCGGATCGCCTGTACGCTGCCTCCCGTTAAGACACACGGAAAGAGGCGTTCTTGCGGAACCTTTTAACAATAACAAGAATCCGGGGTGGGGTCAACGGATTCGACCCCACGCGCAAGGAATTTTGCAGTTTATTCGATCGAGTGAAGCTTCCACGCTCCGCTTTCCAGCGAAAAATCGGCGTGGCGCTTGCTGCTGGGCTTGTTTCCTGGATTGTGCGCAATGTCCTGCAAAGGTTGCGGCACGCCATCGAAATTCAATGATTCGGTGAACGTTACACTCTTGGCCGTATCCACGCCGGGGACGGTTTCGTCCTGCGGATCGAGTGGATCGTGGGCCTTGAAGTGGTTCTTAACCACCGTGATGACCATGAAATTTGGTTTGGCGTCCGGCTGGTCGGGGCGCCACTGGATCACGTCGCCGCCGGCTTCGAGCGTAAGTGCTTTCTTTCCTGCATCCGTCAGGGTGTAGTCGGCCCATTTGTTGTTGGGATAGACCTTGGTCAGCTTCCAATAATTGTCGGTTAGACCCTGTTTTAGGCCCAGTTCGTCAACTAAAATCGACGCGCCCGCGGCCGGCCGCTGATCGTAATCGGCCTGTATCGCCTTTAAAGCGTCGGCTTTGGTTAGCTCAGGCGCAGATTTGCAGCCGGACAACAATAGCCCTGCGCTCATCAGCGCGGTGGCTCCTAAGACCTTGAAATTCATCACTGTTCTCACTTTTTCCTCCGTAGACCCGATTCAACGGCTGGAATCTGATCGACCCGTCATTTTTCTCCTCACTTTCGGTCATGTCAATGAGAATGAAAGTGATGTTGAGCACAGGTGTTAGGAACGGCTGCGGAAAAGTACGTTTCAAAACGGGGCAAAACTTGTCGATTTCTGTCACAAAACGGGTCAAAAATCGCGAAATCACGCGCTTTCAGGAGTCATTTGGGCTGCGTTTCTGTGATCCTGGCGAGCAAAAAATCCATAAAACCGGCCTCGTCCGATTTCAGGCAAACCTGGGCATTGGGTGGGCCTGGGATGGGGCGAGTGAATCCCTTTTCGTCGACTTCGAGACGCAGGGGTGTAGCCGGGCAGAGATCGGGCCGGATGGCGTAGGTAACGGCCACGGGGTCAAACAAGGTGGGGGCCAGTGCATGGTTGTCGGTGCCGGCGATCCACTGGTGATAAAGCAAAGTCAACTGATCGGTCAGAGGCGAGCCAGCCGAAAAAATCTGCTCGCGCTTGGCCGTCTCAAGGTGAACCTGCGTCGAATCGAGCGGCATGATGAAGATCGGCACTCCCGAGGCGAGCAGGGCTTGGGCGCCGGCGGGATCGCAGAGGATGTTCCATTCGGGATCGGCGGGACGGCGGGCGCCGGGCTGACCTGCAACAGACGGGCCGTCGTAGCCACGATAGACGCTGCCGCCCATCATCACCACGCGTTTGAGTTTTCGGAAGGTGGCCGGGTCGCGAGCGATGGCGGCCTTGACGTTCGAGAGTGGCCCGATGGCGATGAGCGTGATTTGGCCCGGATGAGCGCGAATCTGGTTCAGCAGGAAATCGACGCCGTCGGGATATTTCTTATCGGGTTGACGGCGCGCAAAGGTTGCCTGGGTGAAGACGTTGCTGTGCGCGGTGGGCACGCCGGCGGATACTGGAATGTCGGACCGGCCCACGGCGGAGAGATAGCGGTCGACCAAACGAGCCCGCAGCTCCGTATCGCCGTAGGCAGTGGTAATGCCGAGGATATGGAGCTCGGGGCTGCGCAGGGCCAGCGCCAGGGCGAAGGCGTCGTCGATATCGTCGCCAATGTCGGTGTCGAGAATGACCAGTTGCGGCGCATTCGTCGGTTGAACAGCGGCTGCGCGAGATGTGGAACAAGCCCAAAGGAGAGCGCACAGGGCGAGGCCGATTGAGAGCTTTTTCATGCAAATTACTGTAACGCGACGGCCTAGAGGTGCGCTTCACGTGCCCCGCGAGTGTGCATGAACTCTGCCTTGACTGACAAATTCGCCGTCTGCAGCGCCCCAAGGGTCTGACTGGCTATATTGGCCTGCCCTTTTCCCCATTGCGCCTCCGGCGCGATTAAGGCTGGAACCGGTCTGGCTAACGAAATGGATTCATGCACTTGCTCTGACAGGCTTCCGGCAAGTGAGCTAAATCACAGCCGGTGGTAATGGCGGGATTTCTCCTGTCATTGTTTGCGGTTTGAGGCCGATAGAAACTACATGTGCTTTGAATTCCTGTGATTGTGATGGCGATCACAGTTGCTCTTCGGCAGCATTGAACTGCGACAGATTCAGTCGTATATTGAACAAGGACTAATTCAGTCGGATATTGATTGATCTGCCGCAGGGCCTTCTCTACGGTCGCGGCTGGATCCACTTCTTTCAAGAAAGACGAGCGGTCGAGTGAAAAATCTTAAAGTTGCCATCATTTTAGTTTTGAGTCTTTGCGGACTTTGTCCGGCTGTGGCTGAAGGCGCGGCTTTCACGATTGCAGGGAGCGTGCATGACGTAAGCGGCGCACGGATACCGGGTGCTCACGTGGCGGCCCTTCCCGCTGGATCCTCTGCAAGCGTTGAAGGGGTTACTGACGAGCAGGGCGAGTTTCGCATCATGGTGCCGTCGGCAGGCAGATATGACGTCAATGTATCCGCCGAAGGATTTAAGAAGGTATCCGCGTATGCAGAAGTCAGTCAGCAGTCGCCTTCGGCGCACCTCGACATCACGATGGAGGTAGGCGAGCACACAGAGACGGTGGAGGTGACGGCGGACGCACTGGTTGCGGAGACGACGAGCACGCAACTGGGCGAAGCGCTGGACAGTAAGAAGATCGAGACCGTGCCGTTGAACGGGCGGAGCTTTACCGACCTGATGGCGGTGCAGCCGGGTATTGTTCCTCAGAGCACGGCGCAACCGGGCGCGGTAATTATGACGGGTGTGGCTTCGACGCCGCCGTCGGGGAACGCAAACCCGGGGAACCTGTCGATCAGCGGCCAGCGCGAGGCTTCAAATGGATTCCGCGTGAATGGCAGCGATGTTGAAGAAGATGTGAACATGGGCACATCGATTGTGCCGAACCTGGATGCGATTGATGGGTTTCGCGTGCTGACCTCAAACTTTGACGCGGAATATGGCAACTCATCGGGCGGACAAGTGCTGGTGACGACCAAGGCTGGTACTCCGCACTTGCATGGCTCGGCATTTGAATTTCTGCGTAACACAGCATTTGACGCGCGCAATTATTTTTCGCAAGACCGTGCAGCATTTCGGCAGAACCAGTTTGGCGGCACGCTGGGAGGCGCTCCCTTTCACACCAAGAACCTGACGTTGTTTGGCGATTACCAGGGGACGCGACTTACGGAAGGCATTGACACGGGCAACATCGCGGTGCCGACGCTGGCCGAACGTAGCGGTGACTTCAGCCAGGCTCCGCTGACGGGCAGCGTGAACGGAGACTATTGGGCGGGGTTGCTTTCGCAGCGACTGGGGCGCACGGTGACAGCGGGCGAAGCTTATGCCGATGTTTTTCCTGATGGACAAATACCGCAGTCGGCGTGGTCGACACCGGCAACGAACTTGCTCTCGTATATTCCGCAGCCTAATGCGGGAGCGGGGTTGTTTGAAACGGCGACCGAAGCGCAGACGCTCACCGATAACAAGGGCGGGCTGCGGCTGGATTGGGCGCACGGAAAAGGAACGCTCACGGGATACTACTTTCTCGATGACTACAGTCTCGACAATCCTTATCCGACAGGGACGGGCGGCTCAAGTATGCCAGGATTTAGCGCCACATCAAACGGGCGTGCGCAGTTAGTGAGCCTGGGGCACACGATCACGATGGGCAATGCGGCTCTGAATGAATTTCATCTCAGTTTTATGCGCAACGCCAACGCGGTTGGACAGCCGAAAGGCGGAGTGGGACCGTCGCTCGCGTCACAGGGATTCTCAAACATTGTGGCGCTGAAGCCGTCGACGGAAGGCGTTGCCAACGTAGCCTTCAATGACTTCACGATGGGCGTGGACACGACGGCGATTGTGCAGGCGGAGAACATCTACGAGATTAGCGACGCGTTCTCGCGCATTGTGGGCAAGCATGGATTGAAAGCGGGCGGCGAAGTTCATTTGAACCAGATCAACACGCATCCCGACACGATTTTTAACGGGAGCTTTGCATTTAACGGATCTGAGACGGGGTTGGACTTCGCCGACTTCCTATTGGGAGTTACATCGAGTTATACGCAAGGGCAGGCTCACGATTTTTATAACCGCAACGTATACGCCGCAGCGTTTGCGCAGGATAGTTGGAAGGCGACGAGCGCACTCACGATTAATTACGGCGTGCGGTGGGATCGCATTCGGCCGTGGGCGGAGAAGTTTAATCAACTGCAAACATTGGTCAAGGGCGAGCAATCGCAGGTGTTTCCTGACGCACCGTTAGGCCTGGTGTTTCCGGGCGACAAGGGAGTGCCTCGGTCGCTGGCTTCACCACGCAACGACTTTGCTCCGCGCGCGGGTATTGCGTGGACGCCGACGTTTAGTATTCCGTGGCTTCATGCATTGGCCGGATCGCAGGGGCAGACCAGTGTGCGGCTTGGGTACGGCATGTTTTATACCGCGTATGAGGGATTGTCGGCGGGCATCATGAGTGCCAATCCACCTTATGGGTATACATACACTTCGGCCGCGCCACCGTTGTTTGAATCGCCATTTACGGTAGCGGCAACGGGAGTGGATGCAGGGCAGCGATTCCCACTGCAGAATGTCGCTTATGGCGCAAGCCGTGCGCATCCGAATGCGACAGTCGACTGGAGCCAGTTTGAACCGTTGGTCGGTATTCCGGCGGTCGATCCGCGCGATGTTACACCGTATGCGCAGCATTGGATGTTGAGTGTGGAGCGGCAGTTTGGAGCGGCTACATTGGCTACGGTAAGTTATGTGGGCACGTCGTCGCATCACTTGCTGGTGCTTGAAGAGGCGAACCCGGCTGACCCGGCGTTGTGCCTGAGCCTCGGTGCGGCCTGTGGTCCGTTTAACGAGCAGGCGGCGCGCACGCAGTTTAGCCAGGCGTTTGGCAGTGTGGAGCTGCAGCGCACGATTGCCAACGCCAACTACAGCGCACTGGAGGCGACGCTGAATCATCGGGCACACAATATTGAGTTACTGGCTAGTTACACTTATTCCAAATCAATCGATCAATCGTCGGGATTGCCGGAGCCGGTGAACCCGGTCGATCCTTCGCTGAGCCGAGCCCTGTCGGCATTCGATATGAGGCAGAACTTTGTCACGAGTTTTCGTTATGAGGTGCCGCGGCTGAGGCGGTCGAACATGATTGGCACGCTCGCATCCGGTTGGGCATTGGCGGGGATTGCGCGGTTTACTTCAGGACTGCCGGTGACATTGCTCAACAACAACGATACGTCCCTGCTGGGAACGATCCCGAATGGGATTAATAACAACGGTGTCGATACGCCGCAGTGGAGCGGGAGATCGCTGAGTATTCACAATGACCCGAGGAATGGCGTAGATGTGTTCGATGCTTCGCAACTGACTCTGCCGACGTTGGGGACGATGGGCAATGCGCGACGGCGATTCTTTTCGGGGCCGGGACTTGAGAATGTGGACGCAACGGTGACGCGCAGCTTTACGATGGGCGACGATCGGTCGATTGAGTTTCGCGTGGAGGCGTTCAACATTGCGAATCATGCGCAGTTCTTTGGCGCGGCTGCGGTCGAGGGCAATATTTCAAGCGGAAGCTTTGGCGAGGCTGTCAGTGCGATGCCGCCGCGGTTGATGCAATTGGCGTTGCGGTATCGGTTCTGATTCAGTTAAGCGAATGGCTGGTCGTCGGCGCTGGGACCGTAGATCGAAGGTACTGGAATATCGAGCAGCCGCAGGTAGACAGATAGCTGGCCGCGATGATGGTACCAGTGATTGAGCATCAGCGTTCGCCACGCGTCAATACGCGGAATGCTCATCATGGGACGGTCTCCAAACATTAACTGCCAGGGAGCGTGGGCGATTTCGTCTGTTGTTTCGCGAAGTAGATTGTCGACATCGCGAACGCCTTGATTGAAGGCCGCGTGCACTTCGTCCAGGGAAGCGGGGCCGGGGGGATTGAAGTTGTTTTGGGAGGCGTCGAAGACATCGGGTTTGGTGATCCTAACGATGCTGCCGGGCACGGTCGCGATATGCAACGCGAGTTGACCGAGGGACATGGAACGTGCGTGGGGTTTCCAGGTGAGCTTGTCCGCAGGGATGCGGTCGAGGAGTTTTTTGGTGCAGGCGGCTTCGGCGGTGAATTCAACGCGCATGGATTCCAGATGATTCATTACGACCTCCGCAAGGGGATGCCAATTGTATCTCAGGGTTGAGACTTTGGCGATTCGAGTTGCGCGATGATCATGTCGGTGTCATAGACGCAGCCGCCCCAAACGCCGCCGCTGGCGTGGATGAGAGCCGCCCAGAGGCGCGTGTCGTCGGGTAAAGCGGGATGAGGGGCGAGATCGGGACGGGGACGACGTTGCGTGAGTAGACGGGTTCCTTCTTCACTGGAAAATTCTGCGCCGGAGACGAGATCGACGGTACCAGTGAGGGTTTCGCGGTCGATTACGATTTCGATTTGGTCGCCGTCGAGGACGCGGCCGATGGGTCCGCCGGCGAGGGCTTCGGGCGAGATGTGACCGATGCATGCGCCTGTCGATACACCGCTGAAACGCGCATCGGTAAGTACAGCGACATGCTTGCAATGGGGTAGCTGCTTGAGTGCGGAAGTGACTTGATAAATTTCTTGCATGCCTGCGCCCTTGGGACCACCGCAGATGAGAACGATGACATCGCCGTGAGAGACTGTGCCGTTTTTGATGGCGTGGATGGCGGCAGTTTCAGTGATGAACACGCGCGCGGGACCGCGATGGCGATAGATGTTGTGTTCATCGATGAGCGTGGGATCGATGGCGGTGCTCTTGATGACGGAGCCTTCGGGAGCGAGATTGCCGGAAGGGAAACAGATGGTCGCGGTAAGTCCGCGCGATCGAGCCTGATCGGGCGACATGATGACATCGTTGGGATCGATGGCGTCGAGTTGCTGGAGCTGATGTCGTAGAGTGTGGCGGCGCTCGGATTGCTGCCACCAATTGAGAGATGCGTCGAGGGTTTCTCCGCTGACGGTCTTGACGCTGGTGTCGAGGAGGCCGGCGCGGCGCAGATGAAGCATGACTTCAGGGACGCCGCCGGCGAGAAATACTTGGACGGTGGCAAAGCCGCGCGGGCCGTTGGGCAACGCGTCAACGAGGCGTGGAGTCTGGCGATTGACGTCTGTCCATTCAGCGACGGTGGGGCGAGTGAGGCCGGCCGAAAAGGCTACGGCGGGAAGATGAAGGAGCAGATTGGTAGAGCCACCGAAGGCTGCATGAAGCACCATCGCGTTGCGGATGGATGCGGAGGTGAGTACATCGCGAACGCCGATTTGCGTCTGGTGCAGGCGCATGAGAGCGCGGGCGGAACGAGACGCCGCATCGAGCCAGACGGGCTGGCCTGAAGGGGCGAGCGCGGTGTGAGGAAGCGAGAGGCCGAGGGCTTCGCCGACGACTTGCGCGGTGGCGGCGGTGCCGAGAAACTGGCAGCCTCCACCGGGACTTGCGCAGGCGCGACAGCCTACTTCGGCGGCGTAGTCGAGGGTGATTTGGTTTTGCGCAAAACGCGCTCCGATGGTCTGGACTTTGCCTGCATCTTCACCAGTATCGGGGAGTAGGGTGACGCCGCCGGGGACTAACACCGCGGGCTGGGCACCGGCGGAGGCGAGGGCCATCATCATGGCGGGCAATCCCTTGTCGCAGGTGGCGATGCCGAGGGTACCTTTGCCGGTGGGCAGGGAGCGCATGAGGCGGCGAAGAACGGTGGCTGCATCGTTGCGAAAGGGCAGCGAATCCATCATGCCGGTGGTGCCTTGGGTACGGCCGTCGCAGGGATCGGTGCATGCGCCGGCGAAGGGAATGGCGCGCAGCGATTTCAACTCACGAGCGGCTTCGGCGACGAGAAGGCCGACTTCCCAGTGACCGGTGTGAAAGCCGAGGGCGATCGGCTGGCCGTCTTCTGCACGAAGGCCGCCGTGGGTGCTGAGGATCAGGAATTCAGGATCGAGAAGGCGAGACGATTCCCAACCCATGCCGGCATTTTGAGTAAGTCCGAAGAGATTGCCCGAAGGCTCGGTTAGCAGCATCTCGGCGGATAGGGGCAGTGCACCGGCGGGGCCGGGCGCGTGGGTTGTTACTCCGCGAAGAGAAGCTTGGGGAGATTCGAGCACCGATGTGAGCGAGATGGTGATGGCGGCTCTCCTTTCAGCTATTTCGAAGCGGGAGCGGCGGTGACGACGGAGACCAGCGAATCGGCGCAACCGTAGTAGAGGAACCATTGGTTGTGAAACCAGACGAGGCCTTCGGCGAATGTGGTTCCGGCGGCGTATTGGCCGGTCTTTTCGTAGGGAAGCTCGGGTTTGAGAACGGGTCGAGCGGCTTGTTCGAGTAGATGGGATGGGTCTTTGGGATCGAAGAGGGCTTCGCCTGCGGCATAGGCGCTGGGACCGAGATCGGGATCGCCAACGGTGGTCGCGTTCTTGCCGTTGTAGAGGACGACGATGCCCGCATCGGTGAGCACGGGCGGTGGTCCGGTTTCAGGAAAGGTACTGTCGAAGTGGTCGGGGCGCGGATTGAGCAACGCGATGGGCTGAGCTTGAGAGTCTTCGACGGGAGTCCAGTGAATCAAGTCGGGGGAAGTGGCGAGACGGATGGTTCCTTCGCCCCAGTACATCCAGTATTTGCCGTTGATGCGAGCGGCGATGAGACGGCCTTTGTCTTTGTCGAGGCGCGTGACCATGCCCGCGGATTTGTACTGGAGATGCGCGTATTTTCCGCCCTCGGCGGTAAGGAAAGCTGGGCCGTGCTTGGTCCAGTGCGTGAGATCGGTCGAGGTGGCGATGCCGACGGAGTAGGTCTTGCGATTCCACTGAGTGTAAGTCAGGACGTAGGTGCCATCTTCGCGTTCGACGATGCGTGGATCTTCAACGCCGCCGGGCCACTCACGATCTTCTTGTGCGTCGGGAGCGGGATAAAAGACGGGGTCGGCGTGTCGCGTGAAGTGAATGCCGTCGCTGCTCTCGGCCAACCCCAGGCGTGAGGTGTGCATGCCGATCTGCATTGTGCCGGAGTTGTCTTCAGCGCGATAGAGCACGTAGATTTTGCCGTCGCGCACGATGGCGGCGGGGTTGAAGGTATGAAGAGCTTCCCAATGGTCGGGCGTCTTGGAGATGGGATCGGAGAATGTGGACGCGGGTTGCGGAGTGATGACGGGATTGCCGCTGGTGGGGCGCACGAAGGGCCCGATCTGCCATGTGGCGGTGCTTTGCGCAGAGAGCGATAGAGAACCCGACAACAGCGCCGCAATTAAAATCCGATTCATTCCCATGACTGTCAGGGCCTCTTTTCTATTCCCTCGGAGTTTAGCTGATAAAAGCTTAGGGCTGCATCGCCCTGTTCTAGCAGGCGGGTGCGGGCGAGTGATCCGTAGCGGTCTGCAAGAGGCTGCTTGCGACGATGCTCGGCGATGATCAGCGCTGCTGGTGCAATGAGGCTGGTGCTCGCAATGAGTGAAAGCGTCGATGCGTACTCGGCGGCGGCATCGTAAGGGGGATCGAGGAAAACGAGATCGAATGGAAGCGAGTTAATGGGTGCGCGGCGCAAAAAGGCAGCAACGCTGCCTGACGACATGGTGAAACCTGCCGTGATGCCGAGGCGCGATAAGTTGTCGCGCATGACTTTGAGTGCTGCTGGAGCGTGTTCGACGAAGGTGACGCGGGCGGCGCCGCGACTGAGAGCCTCAATGCCGACAGCGCCGGAGCCCGCATATAAATCGAGAAATGCGGAGCCTTGGATGCGAGGGGCGAGCACATTAAAAAGCGTCTCGCGAAGACGATCGCTGGTAGGCCGCGTGGCCAGACCGGCCGGAGCAACGAGCGAGCGGGAACGGTACTGTCCAGCAATGATGCGCACGCGAATCAGGATATAAGAAGCGGCCTCTCGCTCCTAGCCTCTACAATGGTTGATATGCGAGGCTGGTCAATTCCCCTAGGCCGATGGATGGGCGTGGAGATACGCGTTCACACCTTTTTTTTGCTATTGGCGGTCGTGTGCCTGGGCCTGAGTGCTTCTGATGGCATGGGTCGCGGACTGGCGTTGTTTTTCATCCTGGTTGCCGCGGTGATCGTGCGCGAAACGGCGCGCCTATTGGTGGCTGCATGGCTGGGTTTGCGACTGCGGGCGATTTTGCTGCTGCCTATCGGCGGGTTGTTTGCTTATGCCAATCCCGAAAGCCAGGAGAACGCGAACCAGGGTGTGGGACAGTTCGCGATGGCCTTTAGCGGCCCGATTGCGAATGGACTTGCGGCGCTGGTTCTGGCGGCTACTTTTCTAGGCGCGGGCGGAAATATCAACCTTGTCAGTCAGCCATGGATCAGTTCAGGCGCCCTGTTGCGCAGCATGGTCTGGATGCAGGCTTGTTTAGCGCTTTTGCACCTGCTGCCGGCTTATCCTCTCGATGGGGGAAGGCTGTTGCGGGGCAGTTTTGCGCGCAAGAGTGGATTTGCTCCGGCAGGGCGCGCGGCTACAGGACTGGGCCAGGGCATAGCGCTTGTAGCCATGCTGGGCGGCATGTTCCTGCATAGCCCATGGCTGATCATTGCCGGTTTTTTTATCATGATCGGCGCGCAGGTTGAGGACCAGGGCGTTTTCTTCCAGTCGGTCGTTGATACAGTGCGGATGCGCGAGGTGATGCTTACCGATTTTGCGACGCTCTCGCCCTCCGATACTCTTGCTGACGCGCTTTATCGGTGTGTTCATTCGCTGCAAGAAGATTTTCCTGTTGTACGCGGCCCGCAGTTAGTGGGCATTGTCTCGCGTCAACGCATCGTGGACGCTCTGCGCTCGGATGGCAACGGCTATGTGCAGTCGGTGATGTCGAAGGCGTTTCAAGTGGCCAAGCCGGAGGATACGTTGGGCACGACCATTCGCCGCATTACGGCGGGCCGCGGACTGTCGCTGATTCCCGTAGCGGAGGGCGATCGCGTGGTGGGCATTGTGAGCGTGCAGAACCTGATGAGCTCAATGTCACTGCTGGCCGAGCAGCGGCGACTGGAGCATGAGGAAGCCAGCCAGTAGTGGCGGACGCATTGCAAGCGACGTCGACTTATTCTGAGGCAGGTGCGCTCGCGCCTGGACTTTACCTTGTAGCTACGCCGATCGGGAACCTCGGCGACATTACGTTGCGAGCCCTCGATGTGCTGCGCAGAGTGGACCGCATTGCTTGCGAGGACACCAGGCAGACGCAGAAGCTGCTGAATCATTTTGAAATTACGACCCCGACCGAAAGTCTGCACGAACACAACGAACATGAGCGCACCGCTGGATTAGTCGAGGCACTGAAATCGGGCAGCCGCATCGCCGTGGTTTCGGATGCGGGAATGCCGGGGATCAGCGATCCGGGGACGGGGTTGGCGGCGGCGGCGATTGCTGCGGGCGTGGCCGTGATTCCGATTCCGGGGGCGAACGCGGCGGTCAGTGCGCTGGTGGCTTCAGGGTTGCCGACGGGGGAGTTCCATTTTCTGGGTTTCTTGCCGGAGAAGGCGGGGGCGCGGCGAACTAAGCTGGAAGCGCTCGCGGCTGAGGCGGCACAGGGTTCGCGGACGCTGGTTTTTTATGAGGCTCCGCATCGCGTTATCGAAACGCTGGCGGACCTCGAAGCCGTGTGGGGAGCGGGGTTGCGGGTGGTCGTGGCGCGGGAGCTTACCAAGATCCATGAAGAGTTTTTGCGTGGAACGGTAGCCGAGGTGCGGGTTGACTTGGCGGCCCGGGATCGGGTGCGCGGAGAGATTACGCTGCTGGTGGAAGCGCCCGATGCGGTTAAGGCCGCGGTGAGCCCGTCTGCCGAAAAAGTCGGCGCTGTCGTTGCGCGTTTGCAGGCCGAGAGCGGGATTGACGAAAAAGAGGCATTGAAGCGACTGGCGCGCGAACGAGGCGTGTCGAAGAGCGATCTGTATCGCGAGTTGCAGCGAGAACGGGCGCGTCGTTAGCCTCGTTGGACTCCCACCCATTTCCGCAAAAGCGCGGAATTGGATGGGGCACACGGATGGTAGTCGCCGGATTACCCGTGTGGTGAGTCCGAAATTCATCTAAGAACAAAAACAGATTCATCGCTCCCCCCCGAACTCAAAAGCGTTCGGGGCCCCGTTCGAACAAGAATGACAGCCTCCATTTGTCAATGGATTTCAGAGGCGGAGACTAATGGCCGCCGGTCAGTTCCCAGGGACGCGCAGGGGCGGGCTGAGGAGCTTCGCGGCCACGGAGCCTGTCGTACTCGTAGATATCGCTGGTAGTGCCGAGGGATTCGTTGTAGAGGCCCATGGCGCCGGTGACCAGATTCAATTCCTCTGTGAATAGATGGATGGCCTGCAATTGGGGCGCCGTGGCGGGCAGCTCGAACTGGTCGGTCTTGATGAACTTCTGATAGCCGCGATCGAGCAGGCGGGCTACTTTGCCGCGCACCAGCACGCCGGGCTTGAGGGCCAGGGCGCCGGCGTCTTCCTTTTTGGGGCCGGGGACGAGGACTGCCGCGATGCCGCCTTTGGCCACCAACATGCCGCCGGGGAGCGGGCCGTATTGCGAAACATCAAAGGAGTGGGCACGCAGCGAGGCGAGTGTCTGCTCAAAATTGGGATGAAGCGGTTTACGAGCCATGGATTGCCGTCCAATCTGCGAGGATGATGATAGAGACATCGGCGATGAATTGCCGCATCTCCAATCTCGCATACTGGAGCCGGGACCGCAATTTTGACTATGGCCATCGAAAGTACATTAAGCCGTATTGGGTCGACACTGCCGGAACGGATCGGCAATACACCACTGGTGCGGCTGGACCAGATCGGGCTCGGACTTGAGGGCGTTACCCTGCTGGGCAAGGCTGAATGGACCAATCCCGGCGGGAGCGTGAAGGACCGGGCTGCCGCCGCCATTGTGCGCGACGCGAGGACGCGCGGGCTGCTGGCGCCGGGCAAGACGCTGCTGGACGCGACTAGCGGGAATACGGGAATTGCGTTCGCCATGCTGGGCGCAGCGCTGGGGTTTCCTGTGCATTTGGCGATGCCGTCGAATGTTTCTCCGGAGCGGAAGCGGATTGTGAAGGCTTATGGGGCGACGGTGGAGTGGACGGACCCGGACCAGGGCTCGGATGGGGCGATTCGCAAAGCGCGAGAATTGGCGGGGAACGATCCGGCGCGGTTTTACTATGCCGATCAGTATTCAAACGACGCTAATTGGCTGGCGCACTACCACTCGACGGGGCCGGAGATTTGGCAGCAGACGGAGGGGCGGGTGACGCACTTCGTGGCCGGACTGGGAACAAGCGGCACGTTTATGGGCACAACGCGGCGATTGAAGGAGCACAATGCCGCGCTGAAGGGAATCAGTTTTCAGCCGGATTCGCCGTTTCATGGGCTCGAAGGGCTGAAACACATGGGAAGCTCAATTGTGCCGGCGATTTATAACCCGCACCTGGCCGATCGCGAGTTGGAGATTGAGACGGAGGCGGCTTATGCGATGGCGCGGCGGCTGGCTCGAGAAGAGGGTTTGCTGGTGGGGATTTCAGCGGCGGCAGCGGTGGTGGCGAGCTTGAAGATTGCAGTGGAAGAAGCGGCGGCGGGACGGCATGCAGTGATTGTGACAATCTTGCCGGATGGAGCGGACAAGTATTTGAGCGAGCGATTCTGGGAGGAAGCATGAGCGTTCTCCAGCTTCCGCAGATGGTCTACGAGCAGATTCGCGCGCATGGCGAGGAGACTTATCCGCACGAGTGCTGCGGGGCGCTGCTGGGCAAGGCGGCGGCGGATGGGTGGGCCATTGCGGAGGCGGTTCGGGCGGGGAATACGCGCACCGATTCGGCGCACAATCGGTACCAGATCGCTCCGGTGGAGTTGGTGAAGATCGAGCGAGAGGCACGGAAGCGCGGACTGGGGATTGCGGGATTTTATCATTCGCATCCCGACCACCCGGCGCAATGGTCGCTGACGGACCTGGCGGAGGCACATTGGCTGGGATGCTCCTATGTGATTACGGCGGTGGCGGCGGGTAAGGCTACGGTGACGAATTCATTTATGCTGGCGGGGGCGACGGAAGAAGACAAGCGATTTGAGCAGGAAAGCGTCGAAGTAGAACAAAGCATCGGGCAGGAACCGGCCTGAATCTTAGTTATTGAGGCCGAATTCAGACATAGCGAGGAAGTACTTCCCCATGACGATTTTTATTCCTACACCGCTGCGCGCCTTTGCCGGCGGGCAAGATTCGATCGAGGTCAGCGCCAGCACCGTCACAGAAGCGCTCGATGGATTGACCAGCGCACATCCTGAACTGAAGAAGCATTTGTTTACGACCGAGGGCAAAATCAGGGCCTTTGTGAACATTTATTTGAACGACGAAGACGTACGCTACCTGCCACAAAAAGAAGCTTCCCCCGTCAGCGCAAGCGACACCCTTTCGATCATCCCCTCCATCGCCGGGGGGACTAGCCGTCCAGGCAAATGCGCCGGTGGCGCGGGGCTAGCTTGATCGGCGGGCTTGCCTTGAATGAGCATAAGTGCGACACAAACCAAAGACATTTTTGAGAGATGACATGGCTACGATCACTGAAGCGACTTCCCTTCCCGAGCTGACTACCGACGATCTTTCACGCTATTCGCGACACCTGATTTTGCCGGAAGTCGGCATGGAGGGACAGCGCAAACTGAAGGCGGCGCGCGTGCTATGCGTGGGAACGGGCGGACTGGGTTCGCCGCTGGCGCTTTACCTGGCGGCGGCGGGGATCGGCACGCTGGGACTGGTGGACTTCGACGTGGTGGATGCGAGCAATCTGCAGCGGCAGATCATTCACTCGACCAAAGACATTGGCCGCAAAAAGCTGGATTCAGCGGAAGAAAAACTGAAGGCACTGAACCCGGCGCTGAACGTGGTGAAGCACGACACGATGCTGTCGAGCGCCAACGCCCTGGAGATTCTGAAGGACTACGACATTGTTGCGGATGGGACGGATAACTTTCCGACGCGCTACCTTGTGAACGACGCCTGCGTGCTGCTGGGCAAGCCTAACGCGTATGGGTCGATCTTCCGGTTTGAGGGCCAGGCAAGCGTGTTTGCGACCGAGCAAGGGCCATGCTATCGCTGCCTCTATCCTGAACCGCCGCCACCGGGGCTGGTGCCGAGTTGCGCGGAGGGCGGCGTGCTGGGCATATTGCCGGGGCTGGTGGGCGTGATCCAGGCGACGGAGGTCATCAAGCTGATCCTGGGCAAAGGCGAGCCGCTGATTGGGCGCTTGCTGCTGGTCGACGCGCTGAACATGCGGTTCCGGGAATTGAAGCTGAGGAAGAATCCGGAGTGCCCGGTGTGCGGAACGAATCCGACGATTACCAAGCTGATCGACTATCAGCAATTTTGCGGCATTGTGCCGGAGACACCCCAGGAGGCAAACGTGAAGAATGGTATTCCCCAGATTAGTGTGAAGGAACTGAAGCGGCGCATCGATGCGGGCGAAGATGTGCAATTGATCGATGTGCGCGAGCCCTATGAGTTTCAGATTGCGCAGATCGGCGGAAAGCTGATTCCGCAGAACGATGTTCCGCAGCGACTGGGGGAGATCGATCGAGAGCGCGAGGTTGTGGTGCATTGCAAATCGGGCGGACGCAGCCAGCGAATTGCTGAATTTCTAGCGCAGCAGGGTTTTCCGCACGTGGCCAATGTTTCGGGAGGAATACTGGCGTGGGCCGATGAGATCGACCCCAAGGTGCAGAAGTACTAAGTTGACCGATGACCTCGGAGTCAAGCGGCCCTGCTCAGAAGCATCGAGCAGGGCCGCTTTATTTCCGGAATTAAAACATGTGGAAGAATTCAAGTTTCGACAGTCGACGGCAAGCCTTTGTGGTCTCCCACCCATCGAGCAAAGAACGCTCGATGGATGGGGCACCCAGTTCATTGATTACGGGTGGGAAATACCGGTGGTCGTCTAGTGGGTCAACTCGGCAGCAGAGGCGCGGATCACGTCGGTTGCCTTGACGTTCTCGTCCATTTTGCCGAAGATCATTTTGCCGCTGGCGGTTTGGAGCACGCTGGTGACGGAGATTTCGACGGCGCGGCCAATCATCTTGCGAGCGTGATCGACGACCACCATGGTGCCGTCGTCGAGATAGCCGACGCCCTGGTTGAATTCCTTGCCCTCTTTGAGGATGAGAACGTTCATGTGTTCGCCAGGCAGGACCACGGGCTTGAGGGCATTGGCGAGATCGTTGATGTTCAAGACTTCGACGTGGTGGAGATGGGCGACCTTGTTGAGGTTGAAGTCATTGGTGACGACCTTGGCTTCCCACTTCTTGGCCAGTTCGAGCAATTTCAAATCGACTTCGCGGATGGAAGGAAAGTCGTCGGAGACGATCTGGATATGGAGGTTGCCATTGGACTGCATGCGCTGAAGCATGTCGAGACCGCGGCGACCGCGTTGGCGCTTCGATCCATCGGTAGAGTCGGCGACAATTTGTAACTCGCGCAGCACGAATTCGGGCACAACCATCATGCCGTCGATGAATCCGGCCTCGGCGATGTCGGCGATGCGCCCATCGATGATGACGCTGGTGTCGAGTACCTTGGCGCTGCGGCGGGTGACGCGTTCACTGCTGAAGACAGTGCCGAGGGCAGCGGGATTGAGCAGATCGCCCTTGCTGGTTCCCACGAGCAGGCCGACATAGGTCATGAGCAGGAGCACAAAGATCTGGAGAGCGGCCGAAGTCGATTCAGCCAACGGAGCCGAACGCAGCACGAGACAAAACAGGGCCGCCCCGAAGATGCCGAGGACGCTACCAACCACAGCGCCGATGAGACGCCGCAGGCTGAGAGCCCGCACACGAAGCTCAAAAACAATTACCGCGCCAGCCGAAGCCGCGCCCAAGCCCGCCCCTGCCCACGCCGTAATACCAAACGGATGAAGGAAGTAACAGACACCTGACAACAAGGCTACAAAAAGAATGCGTATTACAACGAGATCCATAAAAGGCCGACTCCCGCCGGCGAAGGGGAAAAAGTGCCAGGATGGGCACAATTGGGGAGTATGCCGACCCGCAGGGTCGCTCGTCAAGGGCTAAAGGGAGGGAGTGGCGCAGAAGGAACGGTGATCGGCAGGATTTAGGCCTGAAAACCGGTTGTGGTTCCCACCCATGCGTAGGAATAAAGCGGCACGGGTGGGGGCACGAAGAACGATACGGGATGGGGTCGATGGCTCTTCTCGCAGCCTGCCCTGTTGGCGGGGATGGCAGAGGTCACTGACCACTGATCCCTGCCCCCTGATCCCTGTATTTACGACGCTACGGCGAGCTCTTGCGGAGCCATGCGCTGCGTACCCTTGCGGGGTCCGCGCTTGCGGGCGCTCATGATCTTGATGCGCTCAAGCAGTTCCTGCGGCGAGCAGTTTTTCTTGGCGATGAGGGCATCGGCCCCGTGCAGGCGGTCGCCCATCTTCTGAGGATCTCCCAACAGGATCATGGGCACGTGCGCGGCAATCTGCTTGAGGCGGCTCACCAGTTGATCTCCATTCATCTGGGGCATGGCAAAGTCGGATAAGACCAAGTCCACAGCGGTATCGGCAAAGATGCCGATCGCCTCCGGGCCATTGTTGGCCGATACAACCCGATATCCGTTAGTTGCCAGCATGAACTTGAGTACGGAAAGCTCTTGTTCATTGTCGTCTACGCAGAGAATAATTTTTTTTGGCCGCATGATGTGGGAATAGCTCCTTGTTGGATTCGTAATAGGGACCGATGGAAGACACGATTCCACGTGCCGCTCAAAGGGCGGATACGGGTAACCGGTGATCCAATGCCGAAGGCCGCAGCAAAGACTTTCCTCTCTGGACGATTCGTGATTCCGGTCGTCTGACAAAACATGGGAAGCCCGTGGCGGGCGCGCATGTCGTGTTGACTGGATCCGGCAATCGTACCGGGAGGAAATTCTTCACTCGAGGCCAGATTTGTGTCTGAAGCCTGGGTAAAGTCTGGCTGGGAAGCCAGTGAATTTCGTTCAATGCTTCGTCAGACTACGAGTATAGGAGCGCCGTGGGAAGAGGGAAGGAGAGGCGAAAGGCGGAGTGGAAAACCGATGACGGCGGAGGGAAATTAGCTAGCTCTAATGATTGCGGTAACTTACGCAGATGAATATCTGTTGAAAGCATGTGCATCGCGGCCGGAAAAAGGGTCTATTTGCAACAAGAACGGTGCTGCCCGATAGCGGAACAGGAGTATAGCTCGCTGAGAGAATTTAATTCCGTCTAAAAGAGATCACTCTCGATGAGGGCCAGAAATAGTTGCTCGGGGCGGTGCGATGCTGCGACCGATGAGGCTTGAGGGGTCACCTGTGGCTTAAGATTCGCTAAGGAGCGCGGGCTAAATATAATCGTGACTTGAGCGCCGAGCCTAGCCGCACGTCTACCAAGGCCCATGCCCTCGCGGTGGCCGCAGGCATTTTGCTGAGCCGCGTGGTGGGGCTGGTGCGCGATCGCGTGTTTGCGCACTACTTCGGCAACTCCGATGCTGCCGATGCATTTCGCGCCGCGTTTCGTATTCCCAATTTTTTGCAAAATCTGTTTGGCGAGGGCGTCTTATCGGCGTCGTTTATCCCCGTCTATGCGCGGCTCAATGCGGAGGATCGACGCGAAGAGGCTTCGCAGCTTGCCGAGGCCGTGATCGCGCTGCTGTTTCTAATTACGGCCGTGCTGGTGGTGGGCGGCATATTCGCGACTCCTACCCTGATCGATCTGATCGCGCCGGGATTTCACGGCGACAAACGGCTGCTGACGATTCAACTGGTCCAGATACTTTTTCCGGGCGCGGCGCTGCTGGTGTTGTCCGCGTGGTGCCTGGGAATTCTCAATAGCCACCGAAAATTCTTTTTGTCCTATGCTGCGCCGGTGGTGTGGAACATCGCGATGATTGCGACGTTGCTGTGGGGCGGGCGACATCATGGCGAGGCGCGCTTGGCGGTGTTGCTGGCTATAGGATCGGTGGTCGGCAGCGGCTTGCAGTTTGCCGTGCAGGTTCCGACGGTCTTGCGATTTCTGTGGCCGCTGCATTTGAAACTGGGCCTCGCCGCGCCGCATGTCCGCACGGTAAGCAAAAATTTCTTCCCAGTTTTTCTGAGTCGCGGCGTGGTGCAGATCAGCGCATACATCGACTCGTGGCTGGCTAGTTTCTTAGGTACCGGTGCGGTGTCGGCCCTGGGATATGCGCAGACGCTCTACACGCTGCCGGTGAGCTTGTTTGGCATGGCAGTGTCGGCAGCGGAACTGCCGGCGATGTCGAGTGCGCTGGGCACGCCCAAGGAAATTGCCGATGCGTTGCGCACACGACTGACGCGGGGATTGGAGCAAATCGCGTTTTTCGTTATACCGTCGGCGGTCGCCTTTGTGGTGCTGGGCGATGTGATCGTGGCGACGATTTATCGCACGGGACACTTTCAGCGAGCGGATGTTTCGTTTGTATGGGGAGTACTGGCGGGATCGGCAGTAGGTTTGCTCGCGTCTACTTCGGGACGACTCTACTCGTCGGCATTTTATGCACTGCGCGATACGAGGACGCCGCTTAAGTTTGCGGTGATTCGAGTCACCCTGACGCTTGCACTTGGGTATGTGTGCGCACTGCCGTTGCCGCGATTGTTAGGCCTCGACCAGCGCTGGGGCACGGCCGGACTTACCTTGTCGGCCGGCGTTGCAGGATGGTTGGAGTTCTTGCTGCTGCGACGCGCACTGCATCGGCAGATTGGCGCAGTACCGGGGAACGGAGGGCGCATTGCGCGACTGTGGCTGGTTGCGATTGCTGCTGCATTAGCGGGATATGGGATCAAGCTAGTACTTCCCTTTCACGCTGCGCTCGCGGTTGGCCCTTGTGTGCTGATACCTTTTGGAGTTATCTATCTTGGCATAACTCAATGGATGGGAATCGCCAGTATGGGCGCGGTCGAACGTGCGTTCAAGCGTCGCCGTCAGAATTAGTGGAATTGACCTGGAGTTAGGATTTTGGATGCAGACCTAACCTACTTGAAGCTTGGCATTCTTTGCGGCACATGTTTCGACAAGGAACAGGGCGAGATCTTTTCGCTGGTCGTCGGTCAAGATTGAAAACTGAACACCGAAGAAGTTAGAAGAATCATAGATGGCAACCATCGATCCGCAGGCCATAAACGCAGAGTCGTTGAGGGCGAATTTGATTTCTACCGGGTCGTTTACCCTGCCCTCAAATGGCTTGTCGGAGCGGATGGTGCAGCCTATGAGGCTCAGATCTATGGTGGCGCCGCCCTGCGGCTGTCCGCTACTCGTCGATTGAAATTCGAGGCGCCATATGTCTTCTTCGCGTATGTGCAGGCGGGCCGCGCCGCAATGGACTTTAGGGTCGTATTTCCATCTTGTATGCCTTCGCTCAACAGTCATAGAGGAAGCCGGGACGGTCTTCGGATCCTGAACGACGAGCACGTCTCCATAGGATAAGTTGCAATGTGCGGAAGCGACGGTGTCTTTAACGTATTCAATTTCGAGTTGACCGCGCAAACATGCGATCAACGCTTCCACTTGATACTTGGAATGGTCGTTGGCGTGAACAAACTTAATGCCCATGCGGCGATCTTTAGTTAGCCATTGAGTTATGCCCCTGATATGCAAAGCCATGCCGAGGATGTTAAGCATAACTTCGACGGCAGCCAATGCGCCGGGTGGAAACGGATTTTCGATCAGGAGAGAACAGCCTCCCACGCTCATCTCCACGCCCAGGCAAGGAATCTTTGAGTTGCCAAAAACTAGTTGGCCTTGAGCATGATTTAAGCCTTGCCTGTCGTTGGCTCGGCGGCGACGAAACTCCGCGTCGGGATTGCCATGGCTCTCGCTAAGCAGTCGGGCCAGGTCCGCATGACTTCTTCCCACTCCTTTTAACCAAACAGCCATATTCCAACCACTCCATCTCACGCTCTACACGAGTGTCTCGGGCGCGCCCCCACAACTCTTCTCAATTGACCGTGACGATGGTCTCGATCTTCAGATTTGGATAAGCGATCTGCCCAAAGAACAACGCGAAAATCGAGCAGAGACGAGCGATAGTTTGTTTATCGACCGAGAGGCGGGTTTCGACATAGTAATTTGAAAATCATTAGCGTCGCGCATGATTTCTAATGCCGAGCGAGTCACGCCAAGCGAGGCTAGAATGAATTACGCAGACTGCCGTTTCGATGGTGATGGTACTCATAGCGAAGGGAAATTTTATGCGCACAAAGATATTCCAGGTTGACGCATTTACAACGAGGCTGTTTGCAGGGAACCCCGCTGCAGTCATGCCAATAGGCAGTTTTCCAACCGACGCGGTGATGCAGTCGATCGCCGCCGAAAACAATCTTGCGGAGACGGCATTTCTGGTGGCCGATGGCGGCGATTTTCGCCTGCGCTGGTTTACACCGGAAACCGAGGTACCGCTGTGCGGACACGCGACGCTAGCCAGTGCGGCAGTGGTGCTGGAGCGACTGGAGCCTCAGCGCAGCAGCGTCATCTTCCATACGGCGAGCGGTGCTCTCACGGTGCGGCGAGCGGGCGCGGGCTACATCATGGACTTTCCAGCGAGGCCGTCAGAGCGAGTGGAGATTCCGGTCGGACTGAAGCATGCGCTGGGGGTAACTCCGACCGAAGTTTTTCAAAATGCGTTCAACTACATGGCGGTGGTTGAGAGCGCGAATGTGTTACGCGCCATCGCTCCTGATTTCGCAGCGATTGCGGGAATGGACCGCGATGGATTGATCGTGACGGCTGCGGGAGACGATGGCTACGACTTTGTGAGCCGCTATTTCGCACCGGCAAAAGGCATCGCGGAAGACCCCGTGACGGGGTCAGCACATTGCACACTGGCGCCCTATTGGGCCGATCGTCTAGGGAAAAGGGAGTTTCGAGCATACCAGGCTTCGCGGCGCGGCGGCGAAGTGATTTGCCGCCTGGCTGGCGATCGCGTGGAACTGGAAGGCGCGTGCGTGTTCTACCTGGAAGGCGAAGTCGAGTTATAAAGACCGCTGACTGCAGCCTTGCGTCGATGGCGGAGGACGGGCGGTTCGCGTCCTCCGTTACACGACGAAACTAGAGCGCGATCATGGGATGGGGCTGGCGCGTACGCGTGTGTTGAAGGAAGACCCTCATGCGCTGAGCCTCGGTGCGCTGGGCGGTGACAAGACGAATCTGACGACGGCGGTGGTCTGCATCCACGAGGCTCGCAAGTTGCGCTTCGTCGTAGTCGGCATCCTGTTCAAGACGAGCGATGCGATCTTCAATCGTGCGGCGAAAGCGGGGGCTAACTTCAAAACCATTTTCGGAATCGCTTATGAGGCTCATGTCTTTCTCCTGAGGCAGAATCTGGGGCGAAAAAATTTGTTCCAAACGGCTCAAGTTTTTTCAACCTGAGCCGATTATGTGTGAGACGGATTAGAAGCGCCAGATTACGCAGTCGCGATTACGCGCGGACCTTTCGTCACCAGCGTGTGCGAGATCTGAACAATAATTCAGATTTGGGCCGGCTATGTCGGAAAGTGTTCTAACACGCGACAGAAGAGCGACGATAAGCGGCACACATTCCTGCGGGATCGCATGTTCGCTAAGCCTGACTCCACGACACAACGAAGTTTTTGCCTAACGCTTTGCGGCCGCCGTGACATCGGAGACGGCGAGGACAATATGAGTTCCTCCGTCGAGATGAACGTTGTCGGTAGAACTCAAGAGTGATCCCGAAGCATCAGGAAATGGCTGGCCATCGGAATTGCTGGCGAGTAACACGCCGGGAATGGCCGTGGTGCGAACGGTGACGTTGCCGTTTTGCGAAATCACAGTGCCGATCTTGAGCGTAGTACCGCTAGGCAAGCCTGAGACTGGCGCAGGAACGGAGCGGGTGTTCGCCGTGCCTGTGCCTGGTGGGCCGCTGTCGGACGAAGGCGCACCGCCAATCATGGTGCCAAAGACTACGGCATCGTCCACGGTAGACTCATTCGGCGGTGCAATTGCCTCGATTACCGAACGTATCGGAAGGCTCTGGCCACCTTTCAACTCCGCATGATCGAATTGCAGCGTTACCTTGGCATTGTCGTTGCCATTTTCATGCGGCTGGATGTCGGTCACGCGTCCCACCAGTTTAGATCCTTTAGGAATCACGACACCATTGGCGGTGCTTGCTGTCGCAGTGGTTTTGACGATCAAAATGGTGCCGCTCTTGGCCGTCTTCGAATCAAGTTTGTCGACTAATTCACCTCGTATAGGACGTAGATCCGGGTCGAGGACCTCGGGACTATCCGCCGTGCTCGGGACGGGCACCGATGCGGCATTGCCCTGCTGTGATTGGCTGATTGCCTGGGCTTGCAAATTGAGTGTCGCGAATGCGATGCAGAGAACAAATCTTGCGCGTTTCATGTGAAGAGAAGACCTCCCGTGGCTTTTGGGTCGCCATGCGCGCAGCGGCCGCTAAGAAATTAAGGAATCACACGTTAAGGTGCGATATCCATGCCAAAGGGTTGCAAGCAGTTTCAGTTGCTATGAATCCTTGATTTGGCCCACAAGATGAATGGCTGGAAATTCAATGGAACAATTTAGATCGGTAGGTCGCTATCTAAAAGATCCGAGATCAATTTTGCGGGGAGGGCGCGAAGTAGCCTTTGCGCACTTGAACTTTAAGACCATCCCCACGGCATGAGACGGAAACGTGGCGGAAGGTCCCGTCCTGCTTGGTATTGGATGGCGTGTAAGTGGCTACATACTGGGTGCGGAGTTCGTCCTCAATCTGCTGGAAGGCGTCTTCAAGCTTTTTGCCGTTGTTGCCCACGTTAATGAGGCGCCCACCGCTCTCGTCGGAAAGTTTTTTGGCTGCCGAGTATCCGTTGTATCCGAAGCCGCCATAAAAGCCGGTGTCGGCGATGAGGATGACGTAGATCATGGCGTTGGACTTTTGGGCAGCGGCCACAGCTTCGTTGATCCTGGTCCGGCTGCCTTGATCGTCGCCGTCGGTGAGAATGATCATCGCCTTGCGGCCCGATTCCTGATTGAGCTTCCGCGTGGCCGTCTCATAGATGGCGTCGTAGAGCAGGGTGCCCTTGGGAGTTCCGTAGACCGGGACGGTGCCGCCACCGGCGCCCGGAATGCCCGCCGCGCCATTGCCGCCGGCGGTGTTGATCTCCGCCTTGCTCATCGCGCGTGAGAGCTGCCGCGAATCGTTGGTAAAGTCCTGGAGCAAATCGATGTTGACGTCAAAGGAGAGCAGGAAGGCCTCGTCCTTTTTACGCAAAACCTGTTCGAGGAAGCGTGCGCCTGCGTCCTGCTCAAGAGGCAGCACGCGCTGCTGGCTACCTGAGGTGTCGAGGAGGACGCCGAGGGTGAGTGGCATGTTGGTCTCGGCCACGAAGCTTTTCAGGGTTTGCGGCTGCTTGTCTTCTTCGATGGTGCAATCGTCCTTGGTGAGGTGGGGAACGAGGTTGCCGTTCTTGTCCTTGACGGTGAAGAATAGGTCAACAAGGCTGACCTGGAGCTTGAATGTCGCCACGGACTGATCATCATCAGGAGCGGCCGGCGCGTTGCTGACCGGAGGCGCGTCGGGCGACGGAGCCAGTTGAGCCCAGGCCGCGGGGGAAAACAGCGGCAGGCACAGAAAAAATGCGGCGACCCCAGGACAAATCTTCATCTCAATCAATTAGACGCGAATTGCGTCTTGATGGGAGCTTATATCAACGGACTTGATGGAAGGATAGATTCATTGGTTTGGTGTATCGGGCAAACCTGCAAGCTTCTAGCGCGTCTGATACTCTGACGAATGGAACTCCACCGCAGCTGAATAGTGACGGGCCGGAGTGCCAGCGCCGATAGAATTGGTGTTATGGCCGCATGCGGCGTTCTGGGGAGGACGAAATCTCTGTGAAGCTTGGTTTGACAGCAATGGCGTTGACCGCGCTACTGAGCCTGCAGTTCAATAATTGTCAGGCAGCACTAGCGCAACAGACACAGCAACCGGCGACGGTTCCGGATGCGCCTGCTCCTCAGGCTCAGTCTCCCGTGCCCTTTTCGAACCTGAGCGATGGTCCGATCAAGCCAGGTGGAGGCGCGGGTACGGAATCGTCAGGCACGGGAGCATCGACCTCGGGCGATGGACAGCCGAACCTTTCCGCACCGCAAGCGCCGGCGAGTCAGGTCAAGGACACCGTACAGCCGACCGCGCCGGAGTTGTTGAACGCCGAAGATACGGGGACTCGAATCGTCTTGAATGCCACCTATGTTCAAGTTCCGGTGACGGTTAAGGATTCCAAGGGAAAGCTGGTTTCCGGACTTACCTGGCGTGACTTCAAGGTATTTGAGAACGGAAATCGCGAATTCCTCAAGGTTTTCAGCGTCGATCCTGCTCCTCTTTCGATGGCTTTTGTCGTCGATCAGAGCGTGACGGCGGACGTGATGTCAAAGGTGAACGATTCGCTGGGCGCGATCCAGGGGGCGCTCACGCCTTACGACGAAATCGCGGTTTTCTCCTATAGCAATGGGGCGCAAAACCGGTCGAACGGATTTACGGGCGCCCAGAGTGCGCGCGTGCCGTTCGTGCTGTCGATGACCAAGACGACGGGCACTGAAGTGCTAACGCCGGTTAACGATGGACCGTTCGCAAGCTGTAATATTCGCGAAAACGGCAATTGCGTCGATCCAAACCTGCAGGCTGGACGCTCGGCCGGAAACGGTACGTTTATCAACATTCCAAAGGAAATCCACACTCTCAACGACGCGATTTTCGCGGCCGCCAAGGAGTTGTCGACTCGGCCCAAGGAGCGTCGCCGGATTATCTATGTGATTTCAGACGGCAAGGAAAACGGCAGCAAGGCTACCTATAAGGAAGTTTTGCATTACTTGCAGACGAACCACATCGCGGTCTATGGCACACTTGTGGGCGACTCGGCGCGCTGGGGCGAGGGGTATTTGAGCAAGTTCCATCTGCCCTTCACGATGTATGACAACCGACTGGTGAATTACGCGTCACAAACCGGTGGAACGCTTGACTCCGAGCGCGGTCTGAACGGCATCGAAAAGAGTTACCAGACGATTGCCGAAGAAGCGCGTAACCAGTACACCCTGGTTTATGCCAGCCACGAACCACTCATCGATGGCAAGTTCCGCTCGATCGATGTGCGCGTGGATCGACCCAATATGGAGGTCGTTGCGCCAAGAGGATACTATCCCTCGGCTCAAGACCAGCGGTAGAGTGTCTAGCCTGCGGGCTTAATAATCGGGAAAATACGAGAGGCCTGTGCATTGCGCACAGGCCTCTCGCGTATGACGGGCGGTCAGGCGCGGTGTTGCGCTGCCGGATGACCGCCTGATTTCTGGTCCGAAAATCTAGCTTTTCGGCTCGACGGGGGTAGACGGGGGAGGCACAGCCGAAGCATTCTGCTGCGACTTCGGGGTCGGATCGGGGTCTGTGATTCCCTTCAAACCTTCCTTAAACCCTTTCAATCCCTCGCCTAAGCCTTTGCCCATTTCGGGGAGCCGCTTGGCTCCAAAGAGTAAGAAAGCCACGATTGCAAGCACAATCAGGTGCCATGGCTGTAGTATGTCGCCCATCGATTTATCCTCCGCACACCAGCCTTCCGGCGCGCTCGAATCCAACACTGTTATTGTCGCACAAGCGATAGTAGAACGTCCGCCGAGCCAGTTTGGATTGGCATGACCGGTGACGGAGCGCACAGGCGACTCGCGCGCCAACCAGATTTATGAAGCTGTTTCGCCTGAAAGTCAGTTGACCTGGGCCGGCTTTCCCAGCCGCTCGGTGACCATGGAGTAGAAGCTGTGCAGGTCTTCTTCTTCGCCCGCTGTCAGCCGGCGGTAGACTTTCATCAGCGGGAACAGGCGCGAGCCGCGCACGTCCACTGCAGGCACGGCGACGGTGCCGCCGGGATACTGTGTCATCTCCCAGAAGCCGGCATAGCGGCGGCGAAGCAGTTCGCCGAGGTAGCCGCCCCAGAGCCGCACCTCGAAATCGACATCGCGATCGGGGCTTTCGCCGACCAGAACGAGAATTTCATCGAGGGCGTCGACGGATTCCGAGGTAAAGTTCAGAACTTGCCTGTAGTCGTCGCGGGCTATATCGACGGCAGCCTGGGCATACCCTTCCATCATTGCTCCCAGGTCAGGAAAGGCGGTAGATTCGAGCCGTTTGCGCCGATCGCTCATCTCAACAAGAGTACATGGCTTGGCGTGCCAGGGGATAATGCTGTCGCGTCTTCGGTCAGTGGCCTGCTGATTCCAGTTATGGCAGACTGGAAACAGGGATTAGGGAGTTAGACACGATGAAACGCGCGAAGTTATTGGTTTTTATGGTTTTATTGACGATGGCAGCGGGAACCGCCCGGTCTGCTGGACGCGACATTTATCCGGATCCGGCGCAGGCGCGAGCTGACGTTGCAACCGCGCTTAAAGCAGTGGCAGCCAACCACAAGCGCGTGTTGCTCGACTTTGGCGGGAACTGGTGCGGCGACTGCCAAGTATTGGATATTTACTTTCACAACCCCGAAAACCTGACGATTCTCGAGTCGAACTTTGTTTTGGTGCACGTCAATATCGGTCGGATGGACCAAAACGTCGATATCGCGGAAAAATATGGTGTTCCGCTGGACAGGGGTGTGCCCGCGCTGGCCGTTTTGTCAGAAAGTGGAAAGCTGCTCTATAGCCAAAAAGGTGGCGAGTTTGAAGCTATGCGGCGCATGGAATCGTCGTCGGTAACGAGGTTCCTGGTGCAGTGGCGGCCTTCGAAGCAGGGTTGCTCGGCAGTGGTGTTGAACTGCTAGAGGCGCGCCTGGATCGGCCTTAGCTGCTTGATGGCCTAACTCAGCGGTGCAAGGTGCTTGGTGTTCTGGTAAGTGTAGGTGATGCGGTGAATGACGGTGATGGTCGATAACACGGCCAGCACCCAGAGCACAGGCGCCATGACGCCCCAGTGATTGAAGAGGGCGCCCAGGATTACGAGGACGATACGCTCAGGACGCTCCATGAAGCCGACTTTGCACTGACCGATAAGGGCCTCGGCGCGAGCGCGGGTGTAGCTGACCATGAGCGATGTCACCATGACAAAGGCTGTAAGCACCACATAACGCGTGTGGTTGATCCGCGCGTAGTAAACCAGCAAACCAAAGAATAGAACCACGTCGGAGTAGCGATCGATCACCGAATCAAAGAAGGCGCCGAAAACGGTGACCTGGTTGGTGCGGCGAGCGACACGGCCATCGACCATATCGAAGATGCCGGCGCCAATAATTACCAGGCCGGCATAGAGAAACATGCGTCCGGCGTTGGTGGCATCGGCGTGGCCAAACAGGAATGCGGCGCCGATGTTGATGACGAGGCCGACGAAAGTCAGGAAATTGGGAGAGATGCGGGTGAGCGCCAATCCGTGAACAATGCGGTCAAGAAGCCAGCCGCAAGTACGGCCAAAGGCGCTGGTCCAAGTCATTCCGGTCTATCCTCTTACTGCTCAGAGCCTGCGGCGGCTTCGCTTTGGGCGGCTGCTGCTGCGGCTTCATCGTGAATCGTCGTCAACTTAAGGATTTCAAGTTCGCGTTTGCCGTTGGGCGTGACAATAGTGGCAACGTCGCCCACCGTTTTGCCGACCAGCCCCCGGCCAATGGGCGAGGTGGTAGAGATCAGACCCTTCGAAACATCTGATTCCTCACTGGTTACGAGGCGGTAGACGATTTCTTCTTCCTTGGTGGAGTCATAGACCACGATGGTCGAGCCGAAACCGACTTTGTCGTGAGGAATGTTGGTCAGGTTGACCAGCGAGAGTTCGGCCATGCGGCGCTTGAGCTGCCCCAGGCGCGCGTTGACAAAGGTCTGACGCTGCTTGGCCATGTGATACTCGGCATTTTCCGACAGGTCACCCAGCGCCACAGCTTTTTTGATTTCAGCGGGCAATTCGTGGGCGAGTTCATGCTCCAGGATTTGAATTTCCTCTAAGAGCTTTTTCTTAATGTGATCAGGCATCCATGGTCCGTGGCGGGGAGCCGTTTTGCTCGAACCGCGAGAGATGAAGAACTAGAAATCTCATTATACGCGGGTGGAAGGATCGGGGCGGGTTGCAACGATCCGGGCGGTTTTCGGGATTCGCGGCTAGTCCGGATTCCGGGGAGCCTGGGCTGTCGTTGCAGGACTCTCGGGTTTGCTGGGCCGGTCGAGGAACGACTGCAGGATGAGAGTTGCGGCAACCTGATCGACGACCTTGGCGTGGGTATGGCGGGGGTGACCTGACTCGTAGAGTATCTGGTGGGCTTCATGCGTGGTTAGGCGCTCATCCCACAGGTGGATGGGAAGGCCGGCTAATTGGCCTAACTCCGCGGCTAACGCCTGTGTTTTGATAGCGCGCGGGCTCGGTTCTCCGGAAAGATGCAACGGATTTCCCACCACGATTCCCACCACGCCAAAGCGGCGCGCCAAGCGAGCAAGGGAGCGAAGAACTTCCCTCGGAGACGGTCGAGGGCTTTTGTCGAGGTTGACTGTGAGAACGGGTTGAGCCGTCAACCCCAATTCGTCGGAAACGGCCACGCCGATGCGTTTCGACCCGATGTCGAGGGCAAGATAGCGGACTGGAGAGTTAGGTTCCAAGCGTTGATGCTCCAAAACTTAAGCATAGCGAACCGGCCTGAAAGACATCCGTGCTTGAAAATGACCGTTTGGGATCGCTCTGGCTGAACGGCGGGACCGACACGCCCAGTACCACCCCGATACAATCTTGAAAGCGAAGAATCCCTTGGAGATGTTTCGCGTCTCTAATAAAGGCCAGGAGAACGAATAAAAGAACGAATGGTGCGCCGCTCACAAAACAACCGAAGAAAAAAAAGTTCAGGCGCGGCCGGATTTCTACTCGTGCTGTTCCTTATTGTGCTGGCCGCGGCGGGCGCGTTTGCCTGGTTCGGGCTGATGCCCTATGGCCCGCAGACGCAGACGTTCGTTGAAGTCCTACCGGGCTCGTCCACGATGCGGATCGGGCGACAATTGCAGGAAAACGGGATTGTCCGCAACCAATACGCGTTTGACGCCATGCGCTGGATCGAGCGCGGAACGTTAAAGGCAGGCGACTACAAGTTCGATCATCCTGCGCCGGTGGCGGAAGTTTACGACAGGATCAAGCGCGGCGACACTTACACGATCTCCGTCACGGTGACTGAGGGCGCGAACATGTTCGACATTGCCGCGCGTCTGGAACAGGCTGGATTTGGTCCGGCGCGGTCTTTTTTGGATGTGGCGCACCAGGAAGCGGGCCTGGTTGCGGATCTTGATCCTCAGGCCAAAACGCTTGAAGGCTATTTGTTTCCAGATACCTATCGCATTGGACCCAAGGAAAAAATGCCGCAGATTGCAGCCATGATGGTCAAGCGGTTCCGGGCGGCGGCGCTGCAATTGGGGCTAACGCACGACCTGCACAGCACCGTGACCATGGCTTCGCTAGTGGAGCGGGAGACGGCTGTCGATGGCGAAAGGCCGTTGGTGGCCAGCGTGCTCCAAAATCGAATCGAGAAAGATATGCCGCTGATGACCGACCCGGCCGTGATTTACGGGCTGCAGTTGCAGGGTTTGTGGCGGGGAACAATTTATGCCAGTGATATGAAACGAGATACCCCCTACAACACGTATATGCATACGGGGCTGCCGCCGGGACCGGTGGCGAATCCGGGAATCAAGGCATTAAAGGCTGCGATGGCGCCGGCGGAGACTGATTACTTGTATTTTGTTGCAGCAGGAGACAATCCGCAGGGCAAGTCGGTGTTTGCCACCACCCTCGAGGAACATAACCACAATGTGGCCGAGTATCGCGCTGCCATGAAACAGGCAGGTGGACGGTGACGGCAGGCGGCCGCCGAGCAGCGGCTGCGGCGTTGGTTTTGCCCCTGCTGCTGCTGGCAGGGTGCAGATTTACGACGCGGAAGTTGCCGGTTCCCCGCGCGCCGCTAGTTACACAAACCGTGACGCCGGCGGACTTGGTTTCTCGCCTCAGCCAGCGTTGCGACGCACTGAAAACGCTGAACGCGACCGTCGAAATCCAAGCCAGCGTGATGAAGTCCAAAGAAGGTGTCGCCAGGGACTATACAAGCTTTCGCGGACACATTTTGATGCGAAAGCCCGAGATGCTGCGCGTTTATGGCCAGATTCCGGTGATTGGGACCACAATGTTCGATATGGCCAGCGACGGGAAGAATTTCACGCTGCGCGTCCCCTCGCGCAATATCGCCTACCAAGGGCCCAACACGCTCACGCATAAGTCGTCAAATGCGGTTGAGAATATGCGGCCCGGCTTCTTTATCGACGCGATGGTGATTCGCTGCATGGAGCCCGACGATGAGTATATGGTTACGGCTGATACCGATACGGTCGAAGACGCTTCTAAGAAACACCTCCTGCTGGTGCCTGAATACATTCTCAGCGTGATGCGTCGCAAGCCCGGTAGCCAAGAGCTCCGCGCCCTCCGAGTGATCCATTTTCATCGTGACGATCTGCTGCCATATCAACAAGATGTCTACGACGAGCAGAGCAATCTTGAGACGCAGGTAATCTATGGCCGATACGCGGATTTCGGGGACAACAAGTATCCGTCCGTAGTCACGATCAAGCGCCCGCTGGAAGATTTTCAACTGGTGTTGACGGTTGAAAAGGTCACAGAAAATATGCAACTCAACGACGACCAGTTCCAGATCAAGATCCCGGAAGGCACGAAGATTCAGCAGATGCAGTAGGCTTCCCACATCTGACGTTCAAGAATTCCGGATTTGAGAATCAGGCTGCCGATTCGGATTCGATTGAATCAATTCTGTCGATGTGTATAAAGCTGGCCAAGCGATCCATGTGGCCGATGACTTTGACGTCTTCTCCCTCGAAAGGCCAAGCACGGCCTGTGGAATCAAGGGCATAGAGCGCACCGCTGGTTTCGCGGAGAGCAAATCGCTCGCCCTTTCGGACGATAGTGCCGTTGAGAGTGACTGAGACTGCGTTTTCAGCCGCTGGTTGAAGACGGGGGCGAGGATTGGATTTTTTTGCCACGGTTTCTTCGCGTGTTTTACCTTCGGCGGTGGAGTCGTGCAGGCAACGGTAGAGGGTCAACATTGTCATCGACATTCCTAGGCCCATGAAAAGATAGCGTTTAAGCATCGTTTCGCGCATTGGCGCATACCTCCTGAGACGGAAAAGGGCTCGGAGTGGCGGGGAAATCTGCCGATCTTCTCCGAGCCAGCTTTCTCGCTCTGCAATATTGCAGGCAACATACTGGCCAAATCGGAAATCATTGACGAACTGCGGGTTAGTCGCAAAAGAACCCAGCGGAGCAGGTAAAAAGTACGCAAATACAGGGCGTAATGAGCCCTTTTTTGCTCAATTTCCACAGATAAACAGCGGCAAATCTTGGAAACATCGGCGCTGTGCTAGTATCCCGGCAAGAGTTCAAAGCACATTTCTAGGGGCTTGTGGATGGAAACCAACCTGCGTCCGCTAACGCTGGGCGAGATCCTGGATCGCACTGCTCAGCTTTATCGATCGAATTTTTGGCTGTTCGCGGGAATCTCCGCGGTCTACGCCGGCGTGCTGCTGGTGCTCGGCCTGATGCAGACCGGGCTTCAGGAAGTGCTGCGAATGGAACACCTTACGGATCGGCTGATGGGTCTGAATCTGGCTGCAGCCGGCGTGGAATGGCTGTTTATCTTTTTGTTTGGCGGAATCGCCGTTGCCGCGAATAACCGGGCGGTCGCGTGGGTCCACTTGGGCGAGCCTGCCACGATTCGCGGGGCTTATGCGAGTATCTTGCCGCGATTTGGGCGCTACATCTGGCTGATGACGATCATGGCCTTTGTGATTTGGCTTCCGCTGGTGCTGACCTACGGCGGATATTTTGCCACGCTCTTCTTGTATGTAAAGCCTCGGAGTGGAATGCCCAGTTCGCACGCGACGAGTGCGACGATCGCGTCGAGCTCACCGCAGGCAGCGCTTCTGCTGGTCGGGGTGACGCTGGCGTTCGGCGCGCTGCTCCTGGTTGGTCTCGCGTACGCGGTGTTGATGGGGTTGCGGTATTCGCTGGCGGTCGCGGCTTGCGTTGTCGAGGATTTGAAGGCGCGGCAGGGGCTTCGGCGCAGCGTCGAACTGAGCAAAGGCGCCCGTGGACGCATCTTCGTGCTGGGGCTGCTGGTGTTCGTCATTCAGTTTGGACTGGTTGCGATCACACAGATGTTTTTCGTAGTGGTGGCATTCCAGCAGCACGGGCAGTTGCCGGTTGGACTTCGGGTTTTGCAGCAGGTGATTGGATTTGTGACGAACACGTTTATCGGCCCGATGTACGCCACAGGACTTACCCTCTTCTACTACGACCAGCGGGTGAGGAAAGAGGGCTTCGACATCGAGTGGATGATGCAGGCGGCCGGGTTGACAGCGCACTTGAAGCAGCCGGAGAGTAACAGCACACACGATGCGGATTCTCGGATTGCGCTCGCTCTGGCTGAGGAACCTCGCCACGAAGTGACCGAACAGGGAAACTGAATCGGCCTGAATCTGGAGAGCACACATGAGCGAAGCAGGACCATTGGTTCCATCGCCGCCGATTCAGAATTTGGTGCGGACACCGCTGACGTTTGGGCAGATTCTGGATCGGATTCTTCGTTTGATGCGAGGTAATCTGAAGCGGTTTGTCGCCCTGGGATCGGTGCCGACCGGGGCTATGTTTGCGTTTTATGTGCTGTTTGCGGTGGTGCTTCTTTTTTCAGGGGCAATTCCGCATCCGCCGCGACAGCCCGATTTCCAGAAAGCGGCGTGGATCGGGTTTCCCGTGTTTGTCCTGGCCGGCTTGGGCCTGATGCTGGCGTTTGCCCTTTATGAAGCGGCGGCCAGCCACGGAGCGCTGCTTGCCGACCGAGGGATATCCGTTTCATTCCGCGAAGCTTATGGGTTAGCCTGGCGCGATGCGGGACGATATGTATGGCTGGCATTGTTGCGGGCGTTCTTGATCGGCTTTCCCCTTTTTGGGACCTGGATAGTGATCCTTGGCGGCGCGGCATTTCTCGCCTACCACGGTGCGACGGGCATCACGCCCGGCGCTTTGTTTCTACTCGTCCCTCTCGCGGTTCTGCTCTATGGAGGCACGTTCGCTTATGCAGTAGTGATGGGCCTGCGCCTTTCGCTCGCCTACCCAATCTCGGTGGCCGAACAACTGCCGGCGCGGGCGGCTCTCCGGCGCAGTGCACAGCTTACCAAGGGTGCGAAAGGCAAGATTTTCTTGATTTTGCTTGTCATTTACGCGATCTCCTATGCCGTTTTGCTGCTGGTTGAGGCATTGTGCGGGCTGGTGGCGGTGCTCGGTTTCCTGGCAGTGACTACGATGCATTTTCGGATGACCGCGCCATGGAACTCCGCGGGGATCGCAATCACGGTGGTATGTGCCTTTGTCGTGATGTTTGTGTGGCTTGCAGCCGTCTGGGCTAGTTATGCCACGTCGCTGGCGGTCATTTATCACGATCAATTGTCGCGCCTTGATCTGGTCTCACCATCGCCCCGGAGCTAACTGTGTGATGGCTCAAGTCTCCGGTCCGCTTCGAGCTTGGGCGCCTATCGACTATCATCAGCGCATACGCCGCAACGAATGTGACATCGAGTCGATGATGAAGGATGCCAGAGCATCACGCATGACGGTCCAGCGAGTCCGGTGGCGCGCGGTCCGAGTTCTCGGTGGGTGCTTGGGCAGCATCTTGCTTGCGGCATCGCTGACCGCGGCGACCGCGCAGCCCTCAGGTCGCTGGCGCGATTCCTCTTTTGACGACTATCGCAAACATTTGACGTCGCTTACAGCGCTCACCCAAGCTTGCGTCAAGGCGCGAGACATGAACACGTGCGATCCGACATTGATTGGTCCGGACGATCGAGTGGGCTCGCCCAACGGGTCTGCACCACGGTTGGTTCGCTATGGCTGGCTCCGGGTTTTGTTCTCTCGCGCGGAGGAGCCGGACCATGCCGAGACTGCGCCCGATTCGCATCGGGCGGCAATTCCGTCGAGTGAAAATACGCGGTCAGCGCCACCAACAACATCGCAATTGCTTATCGAAGCCGAGGCGCGATTAGCGAGCGACCTGGCTCAGGCCGGGTCTCCGTTGGCCAGTTCGGCGCGGCATGACCGGGAACGAGCGATCATGAAGTCGGTTTTGGCAGGACGCGAATTCGCGAGTCTGAAACAGACTTCAGAAACGGATCTTGCCTTGGAAAAATTTGGCGATTGGGCCAATCGTCTATTTGAGAATGTAGACAAATGGAGAGCCAAGTCTCCTTGGATCGGCCGGGCCTTGGTTTGGGGGTTCATGGCACTGGTTGGAATCGGGCTGACGTGGAGCCTGTTGCGATTTGAGCGGCGCTGGCGAGTGCGATTGGTTCCTCAACCAGAGGGACGTACTCCTGATCCGGAATCAGTGCGTGATTGGCAACTTTTGCTTGAGGATGCACGGAAAGCGGCTGATGCAGGGTGGTGGCGTGAGGCGATTCACTTTGTCTATTGGGCAGCGATTGCTCGGCTCGAATCGCGCCGCATGTGGCCGGCGGATCGCGCTCGCACTCCGAGAGAATACCTGGCCATGGTGAGCGCCGACGACCCGCGTAAGACAGGGCTCGCCTCGCTTACCGGCAGTTTTGAGCGGACCTGGTACGGGGGACGCGAGGCGCACGAGGCGGACTTTCGCCGGGCCGAATCGCTGGCGGAAGGCCTGATAAGGGCGAGAACAAATGCAGAACAGTCCGCAGTGCGAGAAATCGGGGCACGGTGAAGTTTCTCGCTTCGCTTGACGCCCGCGACCGCAGATTGCTGCTGTGGTGTATCGGCATTGCTGTTGTGCTGGCTGGAGTTACGGGTTTTTTGCTGCCCAGTGACAATAGCGACGACAATCGAGTGCCTTCGACGTATCATACGGGCCAACATGGTGCGCGGGCGGCGTATGACACGCTGGCGCGAGCTGGGTTTCAGATCGACCGATGGGAGCGTCCGCTGCCGGAGCTTGCAGCTATCGCGGGGCCGGAGACGGTGGTGATTTTTGCCGAGCCCTTTACGCGTGAGACAGAGGACATCAAGGCTGTAAGACAAATTGTGGAGCGCGGCGGACGGGTTCTTGCAACGGGTTTCTGGGGTGGATTTATTTTGCCCGGTGAAGCCGGCGATACTCCGAAAGAATTCAGCTTTGCGGCTTGCAAACTGGCGCCAGAGGGCTTGGACGAGCTTGCCACAGCGGGCGAAATCTGGATGATTCCAGAGGCGACGTGGCAGGTTGGGAATCCGGGACAACGGGTGGAATATAGCTGCGCCGGGCAGCCGGCGGTAGTGGAATACGACTGGGGCAAGGGGCATGTGGTGTGGTGGGCCAGCGCAACACCGCTTGAAAACAGCTCGCTGGCGCGGGCGCACGATTTGGACTTGCTGCTGAGTTCGCTGGGACCGAGCCAGGGCCATCGGTTTTATTGGGACGAGTCGCTACACGGGGAGATGCGGTCCGAATGGAGCTACGCAGGCGGACCGGCTATGACGCTGCTGCGAATTGGGTTAGCAGGACTGGCACTGGTAGTGATCCTCAGCTTTAGCAGGCGGAGCGGGCCGGTTCGGGACCTGCCTGCACCGATGCGGGCCACGCCGATTGAGTATATCGAGGCCATGGGATCGCTTTACCGCAATGCCGGAGCAGCGTCGACCGCCGTCGAAGTGGCGTGGGAGAGATTTAGACGGCACGCATTGAATCTATGCGGGTTAAAGGGCCAGCGGTTGGGCGCGACGGAGCTGGCTGCGGCGATTCGGAGGCGATTTCCGAACGCAGATGCGAAGCTCGAAGACGATTTGCGCGCGTGCGAGGAGGCGGCGGCCAACGAGAAACTGCAACCGCGTGAGGCGCTTCGACTGGTTCAGGCACTGGCGGGGCACGAAAGTCAGATCAACGACGCGGCAAGGACGGGGCGGCAGAAGACCGGTTCGGCTGCGCAAACGGACATTCATTTCAAAACGCAGGAAAGGGCTTCATGAGCCAGGAATCCACGCAATTGGGGAACGGGGAAATCGGGCAAGACTCGCTCTATGCCACACGGCAATTGATCGATCACGCCCGAACGGAATTAGGACGAGTGATTTCAGGACAGCAGGAGGTCATTGAAGAAGTCCTGATTGCGGTTTTGTGCCAGGGACACGCACTGCTCGAAGGGGTACCCGGCATTGCCAAGACGCTGATTGTAAAGACGCTGGGGCGATTGCTGGGATTGGGATTCCATCGCGTGCAAGCCACGCCCGACCTAATGCCGGCGGACATTCTAGGAACATCCATCCTGCGGCCAGGGACGGATGCGTTCACGTTCCATGCGGGGCCTGTATTCACGGATTTGCTGCTGGTGGACGAGATCAATCGGATGCCACCGAGGACGCAGGCGGCGCTGCTGGAGTGTATGGAAGAACGGCAGGTGACAAGCGACGGAGTGCGGCGGCCGCTACCGAGCTGGTTTACGGTGTTTGCGACCCAGAATCCCGTTGATTTTGAAGGGACTTACCCTTTGCCGGAGGCGCAGCTTGACCGGTTTCTGCTGAAGATTCGAGTGGCTTATCCCTCGGAATCGGAGGAGTTGCGAATTTTGGAGCGGCATCATGGTGGATCGGGCGCGGGACTGCTCGAAGATGTTTCGATTGTTGCGGTTCCAGAAGGGCTATTGGTGGCGGCGCGAGCCGAGGTGAGGGCGATTCGGATCGAGCCGGAACTCTATGTGTACATTTTGGCGCTGGCGCGGCGAACCAGGGAGTGGCCGACGCTGCTTTTGGGCGCAAGTCCGCGAGCGGCGCTGAGCTTGATGCTGGTAGCCCAGGCGGCTGCAGCTTTTGAAGGCAGGGATTACCTGGTGCCCGACGACGTAAAGCGAGCGGTGAAGCCCGTGCTGCGTCATCGGGTCATGCTCAGGCCGGAGGCGGAGTTAGAGGGATTTGACGCTGACCGTGCGTTGACCGACGTGATTGCGGAAGTGCCGGTGCCGCGAAAATGATGAGTTCTTCGCTTCATCCCGGGCCGGTGAGGGCGATTTGCGAGCCGCGCAGGCGGTGGGGTTTTGGATTGACTCCGCGCGCTATTGTGCTGCTGGCAATGGGCTTCTTGCTGCTGCTGCCGGGATTTTGGGACAGCCGGCTGAGCTACGCAATGCTGGTGTGGGATGGGCTGGTGCTAGTGGCAGCTGCGCTGGACGGGATAAGGCTTCCGCGCGCATCGGAGCTGGTCGTCAGCCGGTCCTGGTCGAACACTCCGGCGCTCGATAGCGAGACAGAAATTGAGTTGATGGTCGAAAATCAGAGCCGCGTAATCGTCGAATGCCAGTTGATCGACGACTTGCCTCGGGAACTCGTCGATCAGCCTGATACAGAGAGGGTTACGGCGTTTCCGCAGGTGCCCGCCCGGGTGCGATATCGGATTGTTCCCGAGGAGCGGGGTGACTGCGAAACTGGCTGGCTTTATGTGCGCTACCGCTCACCGCTGGGACTGATCGAGCGCTGGGCGAAAGCGCCGCTCAAGCAAGCCGTACGCGTCTATCCGGCGTTGCGGAGGAGCGAGGAGCAGCAGATTTTTCTGACGCGCAGCCGGCAAATCGACCTGCAATTGCGGCAGGCGCAGCAACGCGGATTGGGGCGCGATTTCGAGAGTCTGCGGGAATATCGCGAGGGCGACGACCTGCGCGATATTTGCTGGACTGCGACTGCGAGACGCGGCGATCTGATTACGCGTCAGTATCAGACGGAACGGAGTCAAGCTGTTTGGATTGTGCTCGATTGTGGACGGCTGATGCAGTCGCGGGTTGCGGCCATTGTGGCGAAAGGCGGGCCGGAGACGGTGGTCAGGCAGCATCTGCACTCGAAACTCGATCATGCGTGTTCGACGGCCGTGGCGCTGGCGCAACTGGCTCTCTATTCAGGAGATCGGGTGGGCCTGCTGGCTTACGGTCAGGGAATCCAGCAACGCTTGCTGCCGGGGCGTGGTACGGCGCATCTGCGGCAGTTGATGGAGTTGTTGGCGCAGGTTAAGGCCGAATCGAGCGAGGCCGATCACTTGAAAGCTACTGCGGTTTTGAGTCGCCTGCAGCCGCGGCGTTCGCTGGTTTTGTGGGTCACCGACTTGGCTGAGACGGCTCTGCGACCGGAAGTCATCGATGGTGCGATGCAACTGTTGCGGCGTCACGTATTGCTGTTTGTGGCCATGGCTCAGCCGGAGGTGGAATCGATCGCCAGGACGAGGCCGGCTAACGTCGAACAGATGTTTCGGGCGGCGGCGGCGCAGGAGATGGCTGGCCGCCGCGAATTGTTGCTGGCGCGCCTGCATGAGCAAGGCGCGCTGACGTTTGATCTGAATCCTGACGCTCTTACATCGTCAGTTCTGAACCAGTATTTGGCCGTGAAGGAACGGGCGATGGTCTAGGCGCTCCGGTCAGTCATGCTTCTTCCGCAACAGGTCGCATGCGCTTGGCCAGAGCCCACTTAAGCTCATCGATCCCCTGCCCTGTCACTGAGGAAACGGCATGAAACTCAAGCTTGCGACGCTTGGCATGGGTGGAAAGCTTTTTCAGCTTCTCGGGATTGACCGCATCGATCTTGGTGGCGACCACGACCATGGTTTTTTCGTCCAAACCGTGGCCGAAACCAGCCAATTCTTTGTTGATAATCTTGAAATCTTCGACCGGATCGGGGCGTCCGGAAGCGTCGGATACGTCGACCAAGTGGACCAGCACGCGGGTGCGCTCAATGTGGCGCAGAAACTGTACTCCAAGACCTGAGCCCAAGTGCGCACCCTCGATGAGGCCGGGCATATCCGCCACAACGAATGATTCCTCATCGGGTGCCTCGCCGACTGTGACGACGCCGAGATTTGGTTCAAGAGTGGTGAAGGGATAGTCCGCTATCTTCGGCTTTGCTGCGGAGATGCGCGAAATGAGGGTCGACTTACCGGCGTTAGGGTAACCGACCAAACCGACGTCGGCGAGCAACTTGAGCTGAAGACGGTACAAGCGCTCTTCGCCGGCGCGCCCGAGTTCGTGCTCGCGCGGAGCTTGATGGACACTGGTGGCAAAATGCTGATTGCCACGACCGCCGCGGCCGCCTTTGGCAACAATCAGACGCTCGTCAGGAGTAGAAAAATCGTGTACGAGCTCGCCGCTTTCCTGATCGTAAAGCGATGTTCCCACAGGCACTTGCAGGATTATGTCGTGACCGTCGGAACCGGAGCAATTGGAGCCCAGGCCGTGTTCGCCGCGCTGCGCTTTGTGCTCGGGATTGTAGCGGAAGTGGATCAGGGTGTTATGGCGCTGTGACGCCTCCATGACCACATCGCCACCGTGGCCACCGTCGCCGCCCGAAGGACCTCCGCGGGGAACGAATTTTTCGCGTCGGAAAGCCATGCAGCCGTTGCCGCCGTCGCCAGCCTTAACCTTGATTTTTGCTTCATCGATAAACATAGTTGAGCCAGATGTCCGATCTTGTTGTCAGTCGCACGACGGGCGGCGGCGACCTGTGGATTTCATTTCGAAAATGCCGTCTTCTCAGTTTACTAAATGGGGAATAGAATCGTTGCTAGTTCTATATAGGTAAATAGTAGAGCGGTCGATTGTGTGCGGTCACGCACAGAAACTCTGGCGTGAATTCAGCCAGAGACGATCGCGAATGCCGTCGGACGCCACCGCAAGAGTGGGCCGGTAGAAGATCGAATTGCTGTTCCCAAGGTCTGCCACGAGCGGGTGTCTCGATGGCAGCAATCGTCAAGCGGAGATGGGCCGGAACGGTAGCAGCACTGATCTTGCTGGGGGGGGCGGGGTGTGCAGTCTTGGCGCAAACCTCGGCGCCGGGCTCAATCAGCGGAAAACTAACGGACTTACGCTCGAAGCCCCTCGATCGGGCGATCGTCATCCTGCGCAATGAAACCTCTGGAACCGAATGCCGAACCATAACTGCGCGGAATGGCGCGTATCGTTTTGCAGGGCTGGCACCCGGGCAATATACGCTCGAAGCCGCAAGCGAGACATTAGGCCGCGGATCGCTGCAAGGCATTGTGGTGACGGCCGGAAACGACGCGCGGATGCAAGTGGCGCTCGATTTTGAGCCAGCCGCTCCATCGCCGATCCTGGCTGAGATCCCGCCAACTGCGCCCTCATTATCAGTTCCGATCGCATCGCCAAGTCCGCCTTCATCCCCAGATCCGATGATCATGCTTCATAATCTGGCAAATAAGACCGGAGACGAGCCGGCAACAACTTCTGTGTCTCTTGATCCTTCAGTGGCGGCGCAACCGATTTCTGGACTGGTGCTGCAAGGCAGGACAACAGTGAATATGGCCGCACTTCCCACTGGGTCTCCTCCGCCCAATGAGGAGATTACTGCCGCGAGAGAGCCGGCGCACCACGTCGTTAACGATCGCAAGCCGCTCGATACAAGCGAGATGGAGACAACGGCCATTTCGGCACTCGAGACGATAACTGAATTGCCGATGATCGCGAACAGCGGCTTGAATCCGGCTGCATATTCAATCGGACTCTCTCCGAACCTGTTTGGACGCAATGGGCGCGCGGCTCTGCAAGCGCTAGCCGCCGCTGGAATCACCCAGGCCGCATTTCAGATCGCCCTCTATCGATCGCAAAGGGCTCTCGATCGCTTTGACACTTCGAGCGCAACTGGGCCAGCCCCGACCACAACATTGACGGGAGAGCAGTTGCAGTCTCTTCCGCTTGCCGGACGGCGATGGGAGAATTTCGCGTTCGACGCGCCGCCTATCGCCGATTCGGGATCGGACGAAAATGGAGGCTCCAAGATCGCGATGCCGTCTGAATCGACGGCCATCAGTGTAGACGGCGTCAGTTCCCGGCTGGCTTTTGGCGGAAAAAGCGCCAGCGCATTGCGCAGTTTATCGTTCATGGGACCAGGTGGAAACGAAGCTGCCATCGCCACGGTCCGCACCTCATCTGGAGAGCTAACTGGCAGTGAGGGCGGCACTTCGAACGCGCGCATGGCGATCGCGACGGGACAGGGATCGCTCGGACTGCACGGGCAAGCGTTCCTCTTTGACCGGCAGAATCTGTGGGGAGCGCGTAATCCGTTCACACAGTGGGACACTCAAACGGTCGCGGCGACGCCGGATACGGTACCCGTATTTGCCGCGAACGCCTACACGCCGCCGGATCGCGAAGCGACATGGGGAATCGGGTTGGGGAGTTCTCTTCGGCGGCGACGGCTGTTCTGGTTTGCCGCGCTTGACGGCCTCGAGCGAAATGATCCCGGCTTGGCAACTGTCAAACATCCCGACAATTTTTTCGCGCAGCCCTCGAACGATCAGATGCAAGTATTGAGCGCGCAACTCGGAATGAGCAGCGCCAATCCCGTAGAAGAGGGCTTGGCCGCCTATTCGAAGATGCTTGGAACCTTGGACGGTTTGCTCGGGCCTTCTTTGCGGACCGCAACGCAATTGGTGGGATTTGGCCGCGTCGATTGGCAGGCTGCGGAACGTCACAAATTTACGCTTGAAGGTAACGGTGGGAGCGAGAACTCACCCGGCGGCGGGTTGACGCGCGCTTCCGATGCTTACGGAAACCACAGTTTTGGGTCCAGTAAAGCCAGCGAAATCGGGATGATGGGGCGCTGGGAGGCTTTCCTGACTCCGAATCTTCTGGCCGTAACTCAGGGCTCGGTGGCGCGGCAAATCATGGATAATCCCGCGCAAACGCCATCAGCTTTTGAGCGGACTCTCGATCTGAGCGCATCGGGTCAAATGCCTCAAATTGTTGTGGATTCGCGCTACGGGTTTACGATTGGCAATCCCGCACGATTCGGCGCGGGAAGCTACCCGGACGAACGTCTTTACCTGGCGCAGGAGGGGCTCGACTGGGTACGGGGCACGATGCTCGTGAAGGCGGGATTCAGCGTCAGCCATAACAACGACGCTACAAGCCTGGTGCGCAATCATACGGGGACCTATTACTACTCGAGCGTGGAGAATTTCGCATCGGATGCGCTGGTATTTGCGACTTATGGGCTCACGGACGCCCTCGATCCCTTTAACCAGCACAACTGCGATCAGACGGGAAAAGCGTGGCGCGACACTACAGGTCAACTCCATGGGCTGGGATATTTGCCTTGCTATTCGTATTATTCGCAAACGCTGGGCCCGACTAACTGGTACCTGAGCACCAACGACTGGGCCGGCTATGTGACTGCGCAATGGCAGCCGACCAAGCAGATGGTGGTGTCGGCGGCGCTGCGGTGGGAGCGGGAGCAGATGCCGCCTCCGATTGCGCTGGTGGCAAACCCGGCGCTACCCCTGACTTCCAAGTTGCCCAGCCTCGGCAATGAATGGGCTCCTCGCGTGAGCATGGCGTGGGGAAAATCTGAGACCCGGTGGCCCGTTATTCGGTTTGGCTACGGCATGTATTACGGACGAACTGAAAATTCTGTTTTGGAAGGGGCCCTTACTCAGACCGGCTCTCTTAAGGGCGACGTCAGCATTTTCATGCGCCCGACCGACAACCTGATTGGCGGTGGCGCTCCTCCATTTCCTTATGTACTTGCCGGCGAGCCGACGAGCATCGTGAAACCGGGTGCAGTGGAGATGGATCCAACCTTCCGCAACGGTCAGGTACATCAAGGGGTTGCGTCGATGGAAGAGACTCTTCCAGGGCACGTCATTGTGAGTGCCAGCGCGATGGTGAGCCTGGCGCGACACCTGCCCATCACGGTCGACACAAATGTCGATCCAGCGGTAAATCCAGGGACCATCACATACGCGGTGGTAGATGGTAGCGGTGCAGGCCCGATCAAGACTCAGCGGATCACCGTGCCGTTTTTTGCCTCATGGCCATCGACAAGTCCGAATGCCGGGCGGCTCAACCCTGACTACCAGCAGATCAGCGAGATCGAGAGCGTGGCCAACTCCAAATATGAGGCAGCGGTGATTCGCCTATCACGTACGGCTCGACGAGGACTCAGCCTCCATGCTCGTTACGCTTATGCGCACGCCATGGACTGGAATCCCAATGAGGGCAATCAAGTTTCGGGCAGCAGCGTGTTCGACCCCACAGATTTCAAGCAGGAATATGGGACCAGCAATCTCGATACGCGCCATTCTGCTTCTGGAATGGTGATTTGGCGGGCGCCCTGGAAGCTGCGCACTCTCGAAGGCGGGTTTGTGAATGGGTGGACGCTCTCTGGAACCGGGCGTTTCTCCAGCGGTCTGCCTTACACGATGCGAACGGCCGGATCCATCCCGGAAGAATTTCAGACCTCAGGCGCGGTGATCGCAGGTTTGGGACCGAGCATGAACGGCTATGGAGGGGACAACCGAGTTTACGGCGTCGGACGCAATACCTATCGCTATCCTGGGACGTGGAAGGCCGATCTGCGCTTGGGGAGAGAGATCAGCCTTGGGTCTGCGCGCCAAGTCGATCTGATGGCCGAGAGCTTCAACTTATTCAACCATCAGAACGTAACCGAGCTGGAGACAGTCGGCTACTACATTCAATCAGGGAGCGTTGCGGGTTCACTGCCGACCCTGAATTTCCTCACTGGATTGAAGACCGGGCAGACCGAGTTCGGGACGCCCCTCAACATCAATGCCACCGATTCGTACCGGCCCCGGCAGATCGATTTTGGGGTTCGGATGAGATTTTGACGAGCGCGAGAGTTCTAAACAAGCGATTTGGCGAAAGGAGGGATCAGCCAATCCGAGGCGCCACTAAGCCGTCCGTCGAGCTATCGACCATCCATGTCTGAATGATCGCGAGCAAACCGGGCAGAACCATGGCAAACACAGCAACCACGCGCAGTGCAGCGATGGGGGCGGCCGTCACATAGCGCAAACCGAAGAACGCATAGATAACGATGGGGAGCGCCTGAAACCCGGTCCGAACGCCGTAGACGGTTTCTCCGGATCGCGTCTTGAGAGCCTGCGCTTCGATCGCACGCCAGATTAAACCGGCTCCGCAATACACGAGAAAGGTGGTGAGCAGCCAACCAAAGTAATTACGCAACGGTACACCGAAGTATGGCCCACCCTGCTCCCAAACCCAGTTTCCTGAGGCAGCCATACCCGGATCCATGACAGTGTCCCATGCGGTCATGACCATGGCGGCGATTGCGGCCAGCGCGGCTATTCCTGTTGCCGACCGCGTGTTGACGCCACGCAAGAGGGCGCGCGCCGTGACCCACGAGGGATAGATCATCATGAACCATGCCAAGGGGATCAAAATGGGAACGTGACTGAGCTTGAAACCGAGCATATCGCTGTAGTGGTAGGGACCGAAAATGAGCCCTGATCTCACGCCGATTTCTTCGAGCGCATAGGAAACCGCGGCGGCCGTAAGAAAGAAGAGGCCGGTGCGCGGCCACCCTTCACATTGCGCGCAGTGGAGGACTGCGAAAAGGACAAAGACGAGCGTGAATCCAACGTTGCCCAGACCGGGCAGATTTACCCAGGGGTTCACGGCTTCAATGCCAATCAGATAAAACGTTGCGGCAAACAATATCCACACTGCGATGCGGAAGAGGCTGTGCATTCGGTCATTTTATCGACGAGTTTCGGAATTCGCGATGGAAAAAACGGGGCCAGCTCATACATTTTCAAGTTAAATCGGCCCCAAATTGCCAGAAAGGACGGACAATTCAATCCGGATAGGGCGCGCCTGCCGCAGCAATGCGAATGCGGTGGTCTGTGAAGAGAATCGGCGAATTGGGAATGTTGACCCGAGGCATGTGACAACGGACGCAGTCGCGCTGGCCCACTTTGCATTGTTTCGCCGGTTGTTCGACCTGCGGTTGAGATGCCGTTTGTTGTGCATGACAGGCCAGGCATTTTGCATCGTAGGCTGTCGTTTCGCGGACCAGCGCGACATGCGGATCGTGGCATAAGGTACAGCTCGTGCGCGCGTCGGTGTTCGAAAAACAGCGACTTTGTTCGAGTCGAAATGCGGGCGAAACCACGTTGCGAACTCCGTGAGGATTCTGCTCTTTCATCTTCGCGGCTGAGGTGTGGCACTGGTTGCATAGACCCGACTTATCGTAGGCGGACAAATGCGCAGGATTGAAGATGGTGGAATCGGTTGGCTTGCCGGAACGGATGGCGGCGACGTGCTTGGCGCCGGGGCCGTGGCAAACTTCGCACGTGATTCCACGAACGGCAGTGGTCGTGTCGATGTGATCGCCTACGACTGACGCGGGGCTATGACAGCGGAAGCAGCCCTTGACATTGTCGGCGGTAAGACGCTGTCCGAGCGCAGCATCGAGGGTGAGGGGTAGTTCGGGGTTTGCCTCAGTATCGAGACCGAGCTTTCCTTGTGCCGTGAAATAGTCGACCGGTGCCCGGTAGTACTCGCCCGCGTGCTGGATCAGATAGGCCTGAAAGACCTTACCCGATCCTACGACCATGAAGAACGGCTCGGTGATTTTGTTGTGTCCATCTTCGACGGTGAAAGTCGGATAGCCGCTTTCGCTGCTGAGGGTGTAGCGGTAGGGCCCGCGCTGGAAAGTGAGACGGGCATGGTTGGCCAGAACCTGGGCATCGGCAGGGCGGAGCAGGGACAAGCCCATCTCAGACATCATTTGCGTCTGCGACTGCTTGCGATGGCAGGAGACACAGGAAGACGCGCCCGCATAATCCTCAACATGGACGGCCGGATGAGTTGGTTGCCACTGAATCTGCGGACTTGAAGTTTGTGAGGCGGCGGTGAGTGTGGTTGCGGCCGAGAACACGACAAATAGTGCCGCAATATGGAGATTTTTGGTTCGAAGTTGCATGAAACGTTCCCCCGTCAGCAGTCGGGCAGGGGGGAAGTTCCGGCGGACTCCGCAATGACTCACCAGATTATGGGAAACGCGAACTGCGGGTCAACTCCGAGATGCGTTTCGCGCGATCTGGCGAACTCAGGATCGAGTCTGCTGCGGATATTGGCTTTCGCTGCGTTTGCGGAAAACCACCCTCAATTCCCGGCGCCAATGTTCGGAGAGAGCGATCAACTCCCACTCGACCTTAGGGGAAAAATAGCGCAATACCGTTTCGTTGGCGGGATGAATGCGGAGGGCGGGAGCCGCGAGCAACAAACGCGGGGGAAGATGCGAAACCTCCGCGCCGGCAAAGTAGCCCTGGCGCTCGAACGCCGAACGGGGAAGGCCGCCAGCCGGCGTGTCCTGGCGATCGTCGTTTAGCGCGCGAACCCTGATCCAATAATCGAGTGCCTGTAAAGGCAAATGCAGGTCTTCGTCAGCTTTCAGTTCAAGAATGACAAGGCGGCCGTTGCGATCGAGAGTCAGCAGATCGAGCATGCCACGATCTCCAGACGATAGAGCCGGCACCTGCGAATAGATCATGTCGTTTCGCAATCCCGGCAGCGCTTCGTCGACGCCAGCGCGCAGCCGCGATTCGAGCCAGCGCTCCGGCTGCATACGGAACAGAGGGTCGGTATGCGAGCCGTCGGGATGACGACTCAGAAACAGCCGCGCAAAGAGATCTCGACAGATCGCCTCGTTTTCGTCGGTGAGGGGAGTTTCATTGGCCCCCGCGCCAAACGTCACCTCGTTCTCGCGAGTGAAGGAATGAGCGGCCAGGCCGTGGCGCACACGCGCGAACTCAAGACCGTGCAGCATGAGTCCGACTTCGCCGGGTGAACTGGGGTGAATCTCAACGCGATCGCGCGCATCCGGCGGCACCAGGGCCAGCAACCGGTCAAGGTCGGGTTTGAATCGTTCCATGGCCGTTTGCGCCGAAAACGCATGAACAAGTCGCGATTCTAAGTTGCCGGTATCGCGAAAGTCGACTGAAACCAGTTCCTCGCTTCGTTCATCGAGCGTGAAGAGTTGAAAATCGGCGACCGCGTGGTTGAGCCACGCCATTCTTTCGGCCGTCGTTCGCCACGATCCTGCCGGGACAATCACTTTGAGACCACCAACATGGCGGCGGCTGTCGACATGCTGGCGGCAATAGTCGAGCCACAGAATGCCGAGGGTAAGAATGCCATCGATACTGGTCGCCGACTCTGCCTGGCTAATCCCGATGACCGCGTCTGCAGCCGATCCTTTCATCAGTCGTCCACGCGCATACGCCGGACCAAAGCTGTGCTCGAGATCCATGGCAGAGCGCATGGCATCGACTTTGGAACCGATGTAGATGCGTGTAAGCACCCGCTCTAAGAGCCGCTGATAGTTGCGCCTAGCCGCATCGCGCGCTGTTGGAGTACGGCGATCGCTGGTGGGCACGAGTTCCAGCGCCTGTGGCCGGGGCGCACCCATCTTCTTTGTAAGCACACGCAGACATTGAGCGCGCGCTTCGACACCAACAACGGTGCGCATGACATTTCGCTCTTCGCTCCAGAACTGCAGCACGCAGCGGCCATGCGACTCCGTCACCGAATAGCGAGCGAAGCGCATATCGAACACGACGCGGCCATCTTCGAGGACAGCCGCCGTTGGATATTCGACCAGATACTCCTCAATGCGAACGGCAAGCAAACCAGGAGCGACTGGATCATCGTTGGCGCTGGCTTTGCTGGAAGGCATGCGAAAACCTACCAGCCCATTCGATCGCGAAGACGAGTGATGTGAGCGGTGTGATGGCGCGAGTGCCAATCGTAGAGCGCGAGCGCAGTGGAAAGGTTCTGACGTCCGCGCTCAGGGTGATTGAAGCCTCTCTCGAAGTCTGAATCGGAAAGTGATTCGAGTAGAGAAACCCATCGCGCATGGAGCGCCAAAATAAGCGCGAGAGAAATGTCGATGGGGATGCGACTGTCAGCTAAATTAGCCCAAGCTGCTTCGTCGTAGGGCTTGATGGTGGGCCAATCTTCGGTGAGTGCGAGCTTGAAACGGATGTAGGAGTTGGCGTGGCTGTCAGCGACGTGATGGACCAACTGGCGGACCGTCCAACCGCCCTCGCGATAGGGTGTATCTAACTGATTCTGATTGAGTCCGCTAACGGCTGCGCTCAGACGTTCGGGCAGCAGCCGCAGCGTATCGATGTGTGCGTCGCGGTCACCGGCAGTGCCGGGGAGAGCTGGTTTGAAGTGGCCAATGGGGTAACGAAGGTCGTCCACAACAGTCATGGCACGAACCTTACCATGCTTTGGTTCTGTAATGTAGTTAGTGCGTAATGGTCCGGCCCCTATAGTCGAGCAAGCTCAGGGTCGGACGGCCAGTTACGCGGCGTGGTGAGCGTGATGATGGTGATGATGGTGATGCCGGGCGGCAGCAAATACCGGGCTGGCAAAGACCATCAGCAAAAGAGCGGCTGCAAGAATCTTTTTCATGGCTTGAATCGTAGCACCGTTTCAGGTCGAAATGAGTGAGGAAGCGCACACCAAGGTCACATTCCGAATCAAAACATAAACTATCTCTCTGCGAAATATGGTGCACAAAAATAGAAGCAGGCTACAGATTTCCGATTAGTGCAAATGCGGCGTAAACTGCTATGTACGATGACCAATCCGGCCGTTTCCACTGCCCCTAGTCACAAGCGCTATTTTTTTGAGAAGTTTGGTATTACCGAACGGCTTCTGGAACGATGCCTCGGCGAAGCACTCGCGGCTGGTGGCGACTACGCCGACCTCTACTTTGAGTCGGTTACAGCGATCGGCCTGGGCGTGGACGAACAGATTGTGAAATCGGCCAGTCAAGGCACGAGCGCCGGTTGCGGCATTCGCGTGCTGTCGGGCGAGCGCACGGGGTACGCGTATACCGATAATCTGAACCCCGATCGATTGCTGCATGCGGCTAAAACTGCGGCACTTATCGCTTCAGGCCCGACGCAGCACACGATACAGGGATTCACTGAGGCGCCCGTTGCCGATCTTTATCCTGTTCCATTGGGTGGATTTGACCTGGATCTCGCCGCGCGATTGGAATTAATTTTGCGGGTCGATCGGGCGGCGCGGGCGTACGATCCACGCATTGTGCAAGTCCGCGCCAGTTACAGCGAAGAGTTGCGGCGGATTTTGATTGCTGCTTCTGATGGCTCTTATGCGAGCGATACCCAGCCGCTCTGCCGGCTCAATGCATTTGTGATTGCCAAGGAAGAAGCAAACACGACAAAAGGCTCATCGGGAGCCGGCGGGCGCGCAGGGTTAGGGCAATTTGTAGGATCAAAGAGCCCGGAACACCTGGCTCATGAAGCTGCCCGTGGTGCGATCTTGCAGCTTAATGCGGTGCCTGCGCCGGCCGGCGAAATGGAAGTCGTGCTGGGACCGGGATGGCCGGGAGTGCTGCTGCATGAGGCTGTGGGGCATGGACTTGAGGCCGATTTCAATCGCAAGGGGACATCGGCGTTTACGGGGCTGATCGGTCAATCGGTCGCTAGTTCCAAGGTCACCGTGGTTGACAACGGAACCATGGAAGGGCGGCGCGGTTCGCTCAATGTGGACGACGAGGGTTCGCCGACCCAGGAGACAGTGCTGATCGAAAACGGCATTCTCAAGGGCTACTTGACCGACAAGCTGTCTGCGCGTCTCACCGGCGCGGCCAACACCGGATCGGGCCGCCGCGAGAGTTATCACTGCATTCCCATGCCGCGCATGACGAATACGTACATGCTGGCCGGAGACGACGCGCCCGAGGATATTTTGCGCTCGGTCAAGCGTGGACTCTACGCTGTGAACTTTGGCGGCGGCCAGGTGGATATCACCAACGGTAAGTTCGTCTTCTCGGCCTCTGAGGCTTATCTCATTGAAGACGGTAAGATTACCGCCCCTGTGCGCGACGCTACGCTGATCGGCAACGGTCCTGAGGCGCTGAAGTATGTGTCGATGGTGGGGCATGATTTGAAGCTCGATGAGGGCATCGGGACCTGCGGCAAAGACGGGCAGAGCGTGCCAGTGGGCGTGGGCATGCCGACGATCAAGCTGGATCGGATGACAGTGGGGGGAACGGGAAGGTAACAATGAGACAGGACCAGGGCCGCATGGTCTCGTCAGGGTCCGAATGTTCTTATTTATCCATTCGTCTTCATGCGGCATCTTCAAGTTTTACAACGACTTTACGGCCTAGCCTTGCCGCAATATTCACTAGCGCATCTACGGAGAAACGCGAGATTCGTCCTCGCACCAGGTCGTTAATGCGCGGTTGCGTGACCCCGCACTGCTTCGCCGCCTCCGCTTGCGTCCAGGCATTCGCTTTGATGATTTCCTCGATTTTGTCCATCAAATCGGAGCGGAGCGTGAGGTTCGCAGCTTCTTCGGGAGTATCGGCAATCGCGTCGAATACATTTTCAAATTCATCGAACTTCAATTCGCTCATGTTCGCCCCTCCAGCAATTGCTTAAACCTTTTCTTTGCTATCGCCAAATCGCTCTGAGAAGTAGCTTGCTTCTTCTTTTGAAAGGAATGAAGCACATAGACTGCTTCGGCAAGACGAGCCGTATAGATAACGCGATACGTGCCAGATTCGCCCCACACCCGAATTTCTTCTACGCCCTTTCCTATGTCGGGCATTGGTTTGAAGTCGTCAGCTTGGTTTCCCAGTTGCAGTTTCCGCAATTGCCTGCCGGCATCCCGCCGAGCATCGCCAGGAAAATCGCAGAGGGCCTTAAGCGAGTCGCCCAGAAACCGAATCGGTTTCATAGAAATAGTATATCCAATCCGATATAAAGCGCAACGTAAAATCGACTGCTCCAGGGTGAAGCATGCGTGGCGATTGCTGACGGCATTTGGTAGTGTTGACCCATGCCTGAAGTTGTTGCACAACCCGAATTGACTGGATTGGATCTGGAATCTTTGACTGCGGACGTGGTGGCACTGGCCATGAAAGCCGGAGCAACGGACGCTGAAGCCGTGGCGCGCGAGGGCGATGAATTTAGCGTCAACGTGCGGCTGGGGCAGGTGGAAACGCTGAAGGAATCAGGTTCGCGCGGGCTGGGATTGCGGGTGTTTGTGGGCAAGAAATCGGCCTCCACTTCGACGAGCGACCTGACGGCGGACGGGATTCGCCAACTCGTTGATGGGGCACTGGCGCTGGCAAAAATTACCGAAGAGGACCCGTTCGCGGGCCTTCCGGAGACGGATCAGTTCGGCGCGATCAAGGACGATTTACACCTCTATTTTGAGGATGTTTACTCGCTTTCCGGGCAGGAGCGGATCGAATGGGCGCGACGAGCCGAGGCTGCGGCGCTGGAGGCGGATTCGCGGATTACCAACTCGGATGGCGGTAGTTTTGACGCGGCCACGGGGCGCAAGGTGCTGGCCAACTCGCGCGGGTTTGTGGGCGGTTATCGCACCAGTTATGCCGGTGTTTCCGCTGCTCCTTTGGCCAAGGATGTTAATGGCACCATGCAGCGCGACGGATGGTGGTCAAGCGCGCGGCGGCTGGGCGAACTCGATTCTCCTGAGGCCGTTGGCAAAGAGGCGGCAAGGCGGACATTGCGCCGATTGGGCGCGAGACGCATGCCGACGCAGCAGGTTCCGGTAGTGTTTGCTCCGGAGACGGCGCGGTCATTGATCGGGTCGATCTTTGAGGCGGCGTCGGGCGATTCAATTTGGAGGCATGCATCGTTTTTGGCGGGCAAGCTGGGCGAGTCGATCGCCGCTCCCAGCCTGACGATCATCGACGACAATGCAATGCTGCTGCCCTCGGGCGTGGGCGGATTTGGCAGTTCGCCGTTTGATGGCGAGGGACTGCCGTCGCTGCGCACGGTGGTGGTCGAGAGTGGCGTGTTGCGCAACTACCTGCTGAATACTTATACGGCGCGCAAGCTGGGCATGAAGTCGACCCACAATGCCTCGCGCGGACTGGCGGGAACGCCGGGAATCGGCTGCGGCAATCTCTATCTTGAACCGGGCAAACTGACGCCGGAAGACATTATAAAAGCCATCCCCGCTGGCCTCTATGTGACGAGTTTGATGGGCTTTGGCGTGAACCTGGTGACCGGCGACTATTCGCGCGGCGCAACCGGACTGTGGATCGAGAACGGCGAGCTCACCCATGCTGTTGAAGAGGTGACGATTGCCGGCAATCTTGGCGATATGCTCCGCAACGTGACCGCCATCGGCAACGATCTGGTCTTTCGCGGTTCGGTGGCCGCGCCGACGCTGCGGATTGACGGCATGACGCTCGCAGGAGCCTGAGCGGAGACCTCGTGCCAAGCCCACTCCAGTCCCTGGCGTTCGACCCTGGCGATGCGGCCGCGACGCTGTCCCAAGTGCCGGAGGAGTGCGCGGTATTTGCGCTTTATGGAGCGGACGCGAAGGCCGAGCCCTACATTGGCCGCACGCCCAATCTGCGCGGGCGGTTGCAACGGCTGCTACAGCCTTCGGCGAAGCATCCGCGGCGCTTGCAATTGGCTGGCATGGTGCGGCGCATCGACTGGCAGATCAGCGGCTCGGATTTCGAATCGTTGCTGGCGCAGTTTTCGTTGCTGGAGAAGGTGTACGGTCCTAAATCGCTGGAACGTATGCACTTGGGCGCACCGGCTTTTGTGCGTTTTCTGGGTGGCAATCCCTATCCGCGAACCACGGTGACGCATCGGCCCAGCTTGCGAGATGCCGATTGGGCTTATGGGCCGTTTGCGTCGCACGCAGCCGCGGAACGCTTTGCCGAAGAGGCGTTGAAGCTGTTTTTGTTGCGCCGCTGCAAGGAAGATCTGGACCCCGATCCGCGTCATCCGGGCTGTGTCTACTCCGAGATGAAAATGTGCCTGGCTCCTTGCTACAAGGGCTGTTCGGACGAGCGTTATGCCGAAGAAGCGGCTGCGGTGGAACGATTTCTGGCCACGCGCGGGGAGAGCCGTCTGGTTACGCTGAAAAGCCAGCGCGACGAGGCTTCGGCCAATCTCGAGTTTGAGGCGGCGGCAGCCCTACACGCGCAGGTGCAGCGCGTAGAGAGCGTGCGAGCACTTGCTCCGGAGCTGGTGCGGCCGCTCAGTCAACTTCGCGCAACCGTGTTGCAAGCATCTGCTTGCTCGGACGAGGTCGCGGTGTTTCTGTTTGAGAATGGCAGGCTGCGCGGACCGTCTGCGTTCTCAACGCTGGGAATGCGGATTCAGAATGAGCAATCGGGGTCGAGCTCACTGTTCGCGCAACCCCTGGCGATTGAGGCCATTCCGGAAGCTCCCGCGATGGAATCGAGTCACAATCCAATAGCGGACGGGTTGGCCGGAAACGTCGACATCCCGGCGGCAATCGCTTCCAAGCCGGTTCGCGGATTGCTGGAGGGACGGATGGAAGCGGCGCTGTCCGAATTGGAGACGCCGCTCGAAGCCCCATCGGCGACCGTGCGACAGGGGCATCTTTCGCTTTTGAAGCGGTGGTATTATCGCCCGGAGAACCGCCGGCCAGGCGAGATTTTCTTTCCCGGCGGAGACGGCCGCTGGCCGGTGAAGGCCATGATTCGCGGGGCTGGCCGCGTGGCGGCAAAGATGTTTGCCGCAAACCCGCGAGCATAGCGACATGGCCGCCAAGGCAAGCAAGCCCGTAGCGATCCGGTCAGCACTCGCCGAAGGAAAGCACAGTCTCTCGCCCGGGAGAGTGATGGAAGTTGTCGCTTTAGTTAGCACTCATCCTGAACAGATTGAACAGCTTGTCGAATGCCTATGGGACGACGATCCGGGAGTGGCGAGCCGCGCCGCCGACTGCCTCGAACGACTGACCCGAGTGTCGACTGAACTTGTGAATCGATGGAAAGCGCCCTTGCTTGGCCTGCTGGCTGAAGCCACGCACAAAAAGCTGCGCTGGAACCTGGCGCTCACCATTCCGCGGTTCAAACTGAGCGTTGCAGAGTGCCGTCGCGCCGCTGCGATTCTAGAGTCCTACCTTACCGATCGCAGTTCAATTGTGAAGACTGCAGCGTTGCAAGGGCTTGCGGATCTGGCGCGACAAGACGCAGCCGCACTTCCCGGGATCATTGAGGCCCTGAGGGTCCATTCACGGAGCGGGACGCCGGCCATGCGCGCGCGAAGCCGCATCCTGCTGAAAAAGCTGGAGCGGCCGGCGACGAAGAGGATCGCAAGGCCGCAAGGCGAACTGGACGGCTGATACACTGGCCGTAGCGAGGAGATGCGTTAACCAAGCCTATGGTCGAGCTAGCGGCATCGATACTTTCGGCAGATTTTGCACGGTTGGCAGACGGCGTTGCCGAGGCCGAGCAAGGCGGAGCGACCATCATCCACGTGGACATCATGGACGGTCATTTCGTGCCCAACATCACGATTGGCCCGCCAGTGGTGAAGAGTCTGCGCAAGGTCACCAAGTTGCCCCTCGATTGCCATCTGATGATCGAGAACGCCGACGAGTTCATTCCCGCGTTAGCTGACGCCGGAGCCAACTGGGTGAGCGTGCACTACGAAGCGTGTAGGCACTTGCATCGCACCCTGCAGTTGATCGAGCAGCATGGCATGAAGCCGGCCGTGGTGCTGAACCCGGCGACGCGGGTCGAGCTGATCCAGGAGATTTTGCCCATGGTGCACCATGTGCTGATCATGAGCGTCAATCCGGGGTTCGGCGGGCAGAAATTTATCGAGTTTTCGCTGGATAAAATTCGCAAGCTGGCGGAAATCCGGCAGGAACTCGGACTGGCGTTTAGAATCGAAGTGGACGGCGGGGTGGCTCACGATACGGTAGTTCGAGTCGTCCAAGCCGGTGCGGAGCTTTTGGTCGCGGGCAATGCTGTGTTTGGCGCGGGTCATGCGGAGCAGGATGCGCGAGCGTTGCTGGCGGCGGCTCGTGCGGCTGCGGGCGAAGCATAGAACCAGCCTCTTGCTGGGCGCGCACGACGAAGATTTGAAATGATTTACGGGTGAACAAGCGAAGGTCCGCTACGACATTCGCTCTAGATGAGGTGGTATGAACCGGTTGTCCAACAAGATTGCCGCGGCCGCTCTGGCGGTTCTGGTCATGGCGAGCGCATCGGCGCTGGCCAAGGAAAAAGCTCCTAAAAAGAAGAAGAATCAGGACCTGAGCGCCAACCCGCTGGCCAATGTGAACTCCAAACAGCCCGATAAGGAGTTGTTTGACAAGGCGATGATCATGCTGAAGAAGGGCCGCTACGACGTGGCGCGCCTCGATCTGCAGACCATGCTCAACACCTATCCGGACTCTGAATATCGGATGAGGGCCAAGCTGGCGGTGGGCGATACCTGGTTCAAAGAGGGCGGCACGGCAGCGCTGACCCAGGCCGAGGCGGAATACGAGGATTTCATCACCTTCTTCCCCGACGCGCCGGAAGCGGCCGAGGCGCAGATGAAGGTGGGCGACATCTACTACCAGCAGATGGAAAAGCCCGATCGCGATTTCAATAACGCTGTGAATGCCGAGAAGCAGTACCGGAAAATGATCAACATGTTTCCGGATTCGACGCTGATTCCGCGCGCCAAGCAAAAGCTGCGTGACGTGCAGGAAGTGCTGGCGGAACGCGAGACGCAGATCGGCCTCTACTATGAGAGCCGCGATAACTACTCCGCGTCTATCGCGCGCTTGGAGACGGTCGTCGATACGTTCCCGCTTTATTCGAAGAGTGATCTGGCGCTGCTGAGCATCGGCGATGCCTATGCCGGTGAAGCGCATGCTGTACAGATTGCGCCTGGGCTCCCTGGCGCGGTACGGGAGCGGTTGCGCGCGCTCTACCAGGATCGCGCGGCGGCGGCTTATGGCAAGGTGATTACGCGCTATCCCATGGCGCCTCGCGTAGAAGACGCACGCGACCGCCTGGTGGCGATGAACCGGCCGGTACCCGAGCCTACGGCAGCAGCCGTGGCCGAAAGCGATGCCGAGGAGCGCAGCCGTCAGGCTCTTCATTTTACCGACAAGACGCTCGGTCTGATCAAGCACGGGCCGACGGTGGTTGAGGCGGTGCACGTGGGTGAGCCCAGCCTGGATGATCCGAAACGGATCCTGGCGCCGGCGATCACCAAAGAGAATTCCGCCATGTTTAAGGACGCTCTGAACGCGGGCAGGCCTGAGTCGGCTGCCGGCGCGGTTACAGCGACGACCGCCAACGAGCCGCCGCGCAGCGATCAGCCTTCGCAAGCGCCCCTGCAGATGGCGGCGCCGGATGGCGGTACAGGTGTGGGGGTTTCAATCGTAAACGCCCCGGCTGGCTCTGCCGCAGCCGATCCGAACGCAGTCGTGAAGCCGGTTGGCCCTGTTAATGAGGTAGCACCGGCAGCCGAGGCACCCGCTCAGGCCCCGATACAGGTGAACGACATCAAGCCGGGCAGTGTACCGTCGACTACCACCACTGCGGCTGACGGAAAGAAGAAGAAAGCGCCCAAGGCCAACCTGGACGACGAGTCGTCGAGCAAGAAGAAAAAGAAGAAGGGCCTTTCGAAGCTCAATCCGTTTTAAACGCGTCCCAAGCTCGAAACAGAACCGCCGCACTGCTCATGGGTGCGGCGGTTTTGTTTTTGCCCGGAGCGCGATCGAGGAAGCCCCCACAGGCGATTTGCTAGAATTGGCCGCTCGAATCCGGCTCCGCAAGTGGGATTTGCGAACAATTTCGTTGCGTGACAGTTAGGAAATTGCTACGATTCGACCACCGGACCGGAGGACGCACATGACACGTCACCTGAGGTTGCTGATCGCTGCAACTTTCCTCATGGCTTTCCAGCTTCCCGCTCAGGAAGCGTCGCGCGCGCCGGATGGGGGGACGTCGTACCGGGTGGACGGGGTGGAGTTACTTGGCATCCCGAATAAACCTCTGTCGGGCAAAAGCAGCATCGAATGGACCCGCACCCTGGAAGATGGAAGCACGGTCACCGTTCACCTCGAAGCGAACCTGGCGCGGGACAGCCAAGGACGCATGTACCGCGAGCGCCGGTCCTTTGTGCCGGTAAACTCCGGCCAGCAGCCGCGCCTGACGGAGATTCGGCTCCTGGATCCGGCCGCAAAATCGCAAGCGAATTGCACCGTGGCGACCAAGCAATGCATCGTGTCGGACTATCGTCCGCGAACGAGCTTCAGACTTATGCCAGCCGGGGCGTTCGCCAACGGGACGCGTTTTTTTGGCGCGCGAAGACCTGGGGACGAACACCATTGAGGGAATGAATGTCGCGGGCACCAAGGAGACGGTCACGGTAAACGCCGGCGTGCTGGGCAACGACCGGCCGCTGGCTTCGACGCGCGAATTCTGGTACTCAGCGGAGCTTGAGACCAACCTCGCGGTGACGCGCATCGATCCTCGCGAAGGCAAGCAGGTGGTGAAGCTGGTCGAACTCTCTCGGTCCGAGCCCGACCCGCGTTTGTTTGAGATTCCCGATGGCTACTCGGTGCGCGATGCGCGTGTGCAGTCCTCGCCGCAATAAAAACATCGCCATGCGATCGTCCTGGTTGACTGGGCGCATTCGCCATTCCGATAGGCCGATTGTGCTAAGGTGAGGGGTAGTCCCCTTGCTCGAAACTCATCGGAAACATTGGGTTTCGGCGCAGATTTCGGGGGCACGCGACCAATCCCATGCCTCACGACTTACCTAAAGCGTACGACCCCACTGCCATTGAAGATCACTGGGCCGAATACTGGGTTCGCGAGAACCTGTTTGCCCAGCCGACGCCTAGCACAAAACCCAAAAAAGAAGGCCTGGACGGCCAGTCCTCCTTTACGATTTTGTTGCCGCCGCCCAATGTGACGGGAAACCTGCACATGGGGCACATGTTCGAGCATACTGAGAGCGACATTTTGATGCGCTGGCACCGGATGCGCGGCGACCGCGTGCTGTGGGTGCCGGGCACCGATCACGCCGGCATTGCCACGCAAATGCTGGTGGAGCGGCAAGTAGCCACTGAAGGCACGACGCGCCAGCAGATGGGTCGCGAGGCCTTTGTCAAGCGCGTCTGGGAGTGGCGGCAGCACTACGGCGGCGCGATTCTCGGCCAGATGAAGAGGCTGGGCGCGTCCGTCGATTGGAACCGCGAATACTTCACCATGGACGAGCGACTATCGGTGGCTGTGCGCGAGGCGTTTGTGCGCCTCTACGAGCAAGGGCTGATCTATCGCGGCGCCTACATCGTCAATTGGTGCCCGCGCTGCCAGACGGCTATCAGCGACCTCGAAGTGGTGTACGACGAGCATAAGGGCCATCTGTGGGAGATTCGCTACCCGGTGCACGGTGAAGAAGGCCGGGAGACGGGCGAGTTTCTAACGATTGCCACGACACGGCCCGAGACCATGCTGGGCGATGTGGCGGTGGCGATTCATCCTGAGGACGAGCGTTACTTACATCTGCACGGCAAAAAGCTGGGCCTGCCGCTAGTGGGGCGAGAGATTCCCATTGTGCTCGACGAGTGGGTAAGCCGCGATTTTGGCACCGGTGCGGTCAAGGTAACTCCGGCGCACGACCCAAATGATTTCGCGCTGGGCGAGCGGCACCATCTGCCCTCGATCAACGTCATGGACGATACCGCGCACATCAATGAGAATGGCGGGGCCTACACGGGCCTCGATCGCTACGCGGCGCGCAAGAAGATCGTCGAAGACCTGGAAGCGCTGGGATTGCTTGCCGGCATCAAGGAACACACCAACAACGTGGGCCATTGCGACCGCTGCAAGACGGTTGTCGAGCCGCGGCTTTCGACGCAGTGGTTTGTCAAGATTCAGCCGCTGGCGGATAAAGCCATCGCGGCGGTCAAGCCGGATGCGGGGGGCAAGAAAGCCATCCGCATTATGCCGGAGCAATACGAGAAGGTGTACCTCGAGTGGATGGGCAACATTCACGACTGGTGCATCTCGCGGCAGCTTTGGTGGGGTCATCGCATTCCCGCATGGCACTGTGCTGTGTGCCACAAGATCACCGTGCCTAAGCCCGGCGCGAGCCCCGATCCGACTGTGTGTTCGCATTGCGGATCGGACAAGCTGACGCAGGAAACCGATGTGCTCGACACTTGGTTTTCGTCGGGTCTGCTGCCGGTTTCAGTGTTTGGCTGGCCGACGATCGACGCCACCAATCGCGCGGACTTCGACGCGTTTTATCCGACCAGTTTATTGGTCACGGGATTCGACATTCTGTTCTTCTGGGTAGCTCGCATGATCATGCTGGGCTGCTGGTTTTCGACAGATGTGAAGATGCCCGATGGCAGCGATCGGCCGCTGTCGGAGTCGGTGCCGTTTCGCGAGGTGTACATTCACGCGCTGGTGCGCGACGCCAACCGCGAGAAGATGTCGAAGACCAAGGGCAACGTTGTTGACCCCATCGAGATCGTGAAGCAGTACGGCACCGATGCGGTGCGATTCACGTTGGCCTCGATGGCTTCGCCGGGGACAGACATTGCATTCAACGTGGCGAGAACCGAAGGCTATCGCGCGTTTGCCAACAAGATTTGGAACGCGGCGCGGTTCTTGTTCATGAACGTGGATCGGGCGGCGGAAATTGGGATCACAGTCGATCCGGCCGAGTTGGGTAATATGCCCACAGTCGGCGACGAAGCACCGCTTGAAGCGCGATGGATCGTCGCGGAATTAAATGCAACCGCAACCAAGGTGAATCAATCTCTCGAGAACTATCGCTTCGACGAAGCAGCGAATACGATCTATCAGTTTTTCTGGGGCAGCTTTTGCGATTGGTATCTCGAGATCGTCAAGCTTCGACTCGATTTTTCAGAGGGTGGAGATAAGTCGGCGACCAAGGCCGCACTTACTACTTTTGTGTCGGTCTTCGAGGCGGCGCTGCGTTTGCTGTCGCCGATCATGCCGTTTTTGACGGAAGAGATTTGGCATGCCTTGTACGATGGAAATCCGCCGCGGAAGTCGATTGCGCTGGCGAAGTTCCTGACTGCGAGCGAGGGCGCTACCGATGCGAGCGCCTTGGCTGACATGGAGACGCTTCAGAGCCTGATCGTCGAAGTGCGCGGCCTGCGCAAGGAAATCGGTGTGGAGGAAAAAGCAGTCACTCCGATTGAGGTTCGCACAGGCGATAAAGCGCGCGCCCTATTCAAAGAAAACAGTTCGATCGTGGAGCGTCTGGCCCGCATCAATGAATTGCGGATCGTCGATCAGATTGCCGAAGGATTATCGAAACATTCGACGGCAAACTTCGATGTGGCCGTGGTGTATGAGCGCACGGTCGATGTGATTGCAGAGCGCGAGCGACTAACAAAAGATATCGCGAAGTACGAAAAAGGCGTGGCGGCGGCGGAGCGGCAGTTGGGCAATGAAGGCTTTCTCGCCAAGGCTCCCGCGCATGTGGTTGAGGGTTTGAAAAAGCAGGAAGCCGAGACGCGGTTGCTGTTGGAGAAAGCACGCGCGGCGCTAGATGCGTTGCCGAAGAGCAGCCTTTAGCTGAGGGCTGAAAGCTGATAGCTGAAAGCTGGAATCGGTTTTCCAAAGGAAAGCAAGAATGGATTGGAAGAGCCACCGCATTGATGCGTTGCTGGAGCAGGCCCTGGTTGAAGACAAGGCGGCGAGCGACGCTACGACCAACCTCACGATCGATCCCGATTTGCGTGCTTCGGCGAGCATACTGGCGCGGCAGGATTTGGTCGTAGCTGGACTGGGCGCGGTGCCGCGCTTTCTTGAGATTTTTGCCCGGCTCGATCCGCGACCGCAGGCGCAGAACCGCTTTGACGTAATAAGTCATCCTGAAATCTTCGATGGCGTTCGTGTACACGAGGGACAGGTGCTAGCCGTGATTCGCCACAATGCGCGCGTGCTGCTGAGTTGCGAGCGCGTTATCCTCAACCTGTTGCAGCATCTGAGCGGCATTGCCACCAACACCCGCCGATTTGTCGACGAGATCCAGGGTACATCTGCGCGCGTGCTCGATACGCGCAAGACTGTGCCGGGATTGCGCGCCCTTGAAAAATACGCTGTCTTGTGCGGCGGCGGCACCAATCATCGCATCGATCTGGCCAGCGGAATTCTCATCAAGAACAACCACATTTCGCTGGGCGGCGGGCTGCGTACCGCGCTCAGAAACGCTCTAGAACGGCGCAAGAGCGGGCAGCGCGTACAGGTAGAAGTGCGGACGCCGAGTGAGTTGGAAGATGCGATTGTGGGCGGGGCCGAGGCGATCTTGCTCGATAACATGACTCCCGCTGAAGTGAAGTGGTCAGTCGATCGCATCAAGCGAGAGAGTCGCTGGATCCCTACCGAAGCTTCAGGAGGCATCAAGCTTGAGAACATCCGCGCCTACGCGGAAACCGGTGTTGAATTCATCAGTGTGGGCGCGCTCACGCACTCTGCCAAGGCCGCTGACATTTCGATGAGCATCACGGCGGAGTCGCGCTAGCCGATGTTTGACCTTGCCGAAATCGAAGCGAAGCTTGCGGGCACGATCTATGCAGGCAATCTGCATTTCTCCCCCGTTACGGGCTCGACTAATACAGATGCAATGAATGCAGCACGAGCGGGCGCACCTCACGGCTCGGTCTATTTTGTCGATGAGCAGACAGCGGGACGCGGGCGCGGCGATCATCAATGGCACTCGGCCGCCGGACAGGGTTTGTATGTAAGCGTGCTGTTGCGTCCACACTTGCCGACGGCTAGTTTACCGTTGTTGCCGCTAGCTGCCGGGCTGGCTGCGGCCGATGCGATACGCGAAGCGAGCGGGCTAACTGTCGACTTGCGCTGGCCCAACGATTTGTTGATTGGCGAACGAAAAACCGGCGGCATCTTGGCCGAGGCACAATCGGAAGCAAATTCCATTGCGTTCGCCGTGGTGGGCATCGGCATCAATGTACATCAGACCAAGTTCGACCCGAAATTAGCTACGCCCGCAACCTCGCTCGACCTTGAAAGCGGCCGTGTAATCGACCGCCTGTTGCTGCTGGTTGCCCTGCTAGAATCTCTGGAGCGCGAGACCAGTGGGCTGCAAGATAAGTCGGCGGCAAAAGCGATTCCGGCGCGAGTGGAACAAGCCTCAACATGGATACGCGGACGGCGCGTTGAGGTGCATGGACCGCAGGCTTGCACGGGAATCACAGATGGGCTTGACGACTACGGATTTTTACGCGTGCGCACCGAAAATGGAGTTGTGCAGGTACAGACGGGCGGGATTCGCGCCGCCGAAATGAACTGAGAAACGACTGAAACCATGCTGCTGGCTCTTGATGTAGGCAACACGAATACGGTGCTGGGATTGTTTCGTCTTGATGACACCCAGCCAGCGACTGCGACTGCTGCGGCCGACGGCCGACAGGAGTTAATTGCGCATTGGCGCGTGACCACGCATCGCACCCAGACGTCGGATGAATACGGCGTGCTGTTTCTGAACTTGTTCAGCATGAGCGGTATTTCTGTCGACCAGGTGACGCACATCATCATCTCTTCGGTGGTGCCGCCGGTCGAGGGCACGTTGCGCCGTGTGTGCGAGAAATATTTTCATTTGCAGGCGATATTTGTCGAACCGGGAATTAAGACAGGAATGCCGGTTTTAGTCGATAACCCCGCGGAGTTGGGTGCGGATCGGTTAGTGAATTCGATCGCGGCCTACGAGCGTTATGGCGGCCCATGCATTGTCGTGGATTTTGGCACCGCTACGACCTTCGATGTGATCTCCGCCAAGGGCGAATATCTGGGCGGAGCCATTTCGCCGGGGCTCGGCATCAGTGCCGATGCGCTGTTTGCACGGGCTGCGCGGCTGGGTCGCGTGGACATCAAGAGGCCGGCAAAAGTAATAGGTACGAACACCGTCACGCATCTGCAGACAGGGCTCTACTACGGTTACATCGGACTGGTCGACGGCATTCTCGAGCGCATGATCGCGGAGATAGGCGGCGAAGTCAACGTGATTGCTACCGGCGGGCTGGCACGGCAGATTTCAGAGGACTCGCGCTACATCGCGCAGATTGACGACATGCTTACGCTCGATGGACTGCGCATTCTTTTCGAGCGCAATCGTACGGCTCGCACACGCAGCCGTGCGCACTGAGACGGCTGCGGTGCAGAACTACTTCAACTACTTTACCGAGATCGAAGAACGCTTTCAGCAGCGGCGCGGATCCTTGTTGCTTCTATCGACGCTCGACTGGGCGTTGATCGAAACGTGGCGCGATGCAGGCATTCCGCTTGAAGCCGTGTTGCGCGGCATCGATGCAGCATTTGACAAGCACGCAGCGCAACCGAAGCGTGGACACACACGGCGCATCAATGGGCTGGCATGGTGCGCTCAGGCTGTGATGATCGCGTCAGAAGAAATGCACGAAGCTGCCGCTGGAAGTTCCACGACAGCCGCGACCAGCACCGATACCGGATTTGAACACGAACGCGTAGCCGCACACCTTGAAGCGACCGCAACGGCACTGGTGTCCGCGACTGTGGCTGTCGAGACCTGCTCTGCCACCGCTGTTCGCCTGCGCGAATTAGCTGCCGAAGTTCGCGGCGATACAGAACAGAGCGCTCCGCCACACTTCGACATGGAGTCATTGGAACGTACGCTGACGGTATTTGAAGAGAAGCTATTCGCGGCGCTGACTGCTGCGGCTCCGGAAGATTTGTTAGTTGGACTGAAGGAGCACGCAGCCCGCGAACTGGCTCCCTATCGCAGCCGCATGGGCGTGGTGCAACTGCGACAAGTAGAGCAGCAGTTTACGCAGAAGCAGTTGCTGGCCCACTACAACTTGCCGCGGCTCAGCCTGTTTTACATGAGTCAGCAATGAAACCGAATCGACCTCAAGACCGAAAAACTGAGCCCCACGCGATTCCATCCGTAGCAACTGAAACGCGCGTATTGAATATCGAGAAGCCTATCTACGGTGGTGCGTTCCTAGCGCACGATGCGGGTAAAGCGATCTTTGTTCCGCTCACCTTGCCCGGCGAACAAGCGCGCGTGCGCATGGTCGAGGATAAGCGCGGCTATGCAAGTGCCGAGGTCGAGGAGATCCTGACGGCATCGCCAGAGCGCGTAGCTCCAGGTTGTCGGCACTTTGGGCTATGCGGCGGCTGCCAGTATCAACATGCCAGCTATGCAACGCAATTGGAACTGAAGCAGGCCGTGCTGAGGGAGACGCTGGAACGCGGCGGCGTTGCGGCTCCGGCGGAGCTCACCGTGCTTGCGGGCGAGCCTTGGGGCTATCGCAATCGCATTCGTTTGGCGTTTGATGCTGCCGGAAATCCTGGCTATCGCGGCCGGCGTTCTCATGCCGTGATCCCGATTACCGAGTGTCCCATTGCGGCGCCGTTGCTCGTCGATGCGGCATTGGCCATTGCTGAGGTGGTCCGACAATTCGCAAACGCGCCGAAGCCTACCGAAATCGCTCTGTTTTGCAACGCAAATGAAACTGAGTTGCTGGCCAGCATTTTTACATCGAGCGCGAAAAAGGTACGCTTTGATCAGTTCGCGCAGGCCGTGGCGGAGCGCGTGCCGCCGCTCACCGGGGCGGAGCTGTTTCTTGAGGCACATCAGAAATCTCAGCCGTCACGGACGATTGCGCAGTGGGGCGCCAGTTCCCTCACCTATCGTGCTGCCAGCGTCGATTATCGCGTGGATCACGGCGCCTTTTTCCAGGTAAATCGCTGGCTGGTGGACTCACTGGTAGAGCGCGTCACGGCCAGTCGCACGGGCGGTTTGGCCTGGGATCTGTTCGCGGGCGTCGGCCTGTTTGCGCGCCAACTCACAACGGCATTCAATCGCATCGTAGCCGTTGAATCCGCGCCGTCGGCAATACCGGCGTTGGCTGCAAATCTAAAGGGCACCCGAGGCGCGCCGGTGCGAGCCGCGACGCTCGACTTCCTGGCGCGCAATCAGGACGGAGACCGCCCGGACCTGATCGTAGTCGACCCGCCCCGCACCGGGCTGGGCGCCGAGATCACCGCACTGCTGGCAAGGATTGCAGCCCCGGCGATCACTTATGTTTCCTGCGATCCGGCGACGCTCAGTCGCGACCTTCGCGCTCTGCTTGCAGCCGGATACGCGGTTGAGTCCCTGGCCCTCGCGGATCTTTTTCCTCAGACGTTTCATTTGGAGACAGTGACCCGGTTGATCAAATCCTGATACGCTTGAGCGCCTAGAAACATTTGCGACTGCAGGGCGCGATGGATTCTGATTCCGCCACTTCCGCTTCCGCGCATCCCGGATTTACCTCCGTTCCGCTCTTTCATGCCGCATGGCTATTCGCGCTGGGCATTGCTGCGACCAAGGCGGTCTGGTTACGTCCCAGTTGGGTTCTAGTGGCGCTCGGCCTCGTCTGCCTGTTGTGCTCGGCGGCGGCGATTCGTGCCCAGCGGATCACATGGCTGCCGATTGCGATGCTGTGGCTGCTCCTGGGCGCCTGGTGCGCCGAGATTGAGCCTCATCCCACGCCAGGTCCGGTTCTCAACGCGCTCTCCGATGGATTGTTGCGCAGAGTGGAAGGGACCATCGTCGATGTGGGGCCCGTGCGTGCTGAGATCGAGCCTGATCCGGATGCTTCTGACGCGGTCCCCGAGGTCCCCTCGCAGCGGATCGACGTGCAGGTGGCTTCGGTGGAAGTAGTCACAGATGCAGAAGATAAACAGGAGCCGGTCACAGGAGGCGTGCGGCTCACAGTCCGGTGGCCGCACCAACCTGGGCAGCCGTTCAACTGTGGCGAACAAATTCGTGCCACCGCACGCATCCTGCCACCGGCGACCTATCACGACCCCGGCGCATTTAGCCGAGTCGATTTCCTTCTCGATCAGGGCATTACGTCTACCGCTTCCGTGAATATCGAGCGGGTCGAACGGTTGGGGACATCGAAAGTCATACCGATGCGCTGTCGCTTGTCTACATGGCAACGCGCGTCGAGTGCGCGGCTACTGGCTCTGCCTGCCGCGATGCTGGGCTGGCCCCAACCGATTCGCCTGAGCGAGCAAGATGCCGTGATGCTGGCCGCCATGGTGACGGGAGATCGGACCTATTTGACTCATTCATTACGGGTTGGATTTGAACGCACTGGTTCGTTTCACATGTTGGTCGTCTCCGGTCTTCACCTCGCGATTGTGGCGGGCTGCATCCTGTGGATCGCTCGGAAATTACGCCTGCCCCAAATACCCGCCACGTTGATAACGATTGCAGCATCAGTCGGTTATGCCCTGTTTACCGGGTTTGCCACGCCCGTGCAACGATCGCTGTGGATGGTCACCCTTTACTTGGTGGGACGGCTGGTGTTCCGCGGGCGAAGCGTTTTGAACGTGATCGGATTTGCCGCTTTATGTCTGTTGGCAATGAGTCCTCGGAGTCTGTTTGATTCGAGTTTTCAGATGACGCTGCTGGCGGTTGTGGCAATCGGAGGCGTAGCCGCTCCACTGCTACAGGCAACAATTCACACCTACTTAACTGCACTTCGCGATTTTCGCGTCATCACAATTGACGCCAAATTTCCGCCCAATTTGGCGCAATTTCGGGTCACAATTCGCATGTTTTGCGGCAAAATTCGCGCAGTTTTCGGTGTTTCGGCGGGCTGGAACGCGTTTCCGTGGACGATCCGCGCGGTGCTGCGGGCAACCGAGTTACTGGCCGTGGCGAGCGTAGTCGAACTGGCCATGACGTTGCCCATGGCGCTTTATTTTCATCGTATTACGGTCTTCGCTCTGCCGGTGAACATCCTCATTTTGCCGTTTCTTGGCCTGCTCATGCCCGTCGAACTCATCACGCTGTTGGTAGCCCTGGTTTCCCCTGCCGCCGCAGCCTTTCCAGCGATGGCCGTGGCGTTACTGCTGCATCTCGGAGTGGGAATCGTGCGCATGTTCGGCTCGATGGCCTGGGGCGATCTTCGCATCGCGACCCCGCTTCTATGGCAATCGGGACTGTTCTGCCTGCTGCTTGCCGCGGCGATTATTCTCGTCAGACTGGGGCCTACAACGGCGTGGAAGCGGCGAACGGCATGCGCTGCGGTGCTGGCAGCGGCGCTCGCAGTGGTGATTCCCCGGCCCATCGACCATCCCCGGGACGCACTGCTGATGGAAGCGATCGATGTGGGGCAAGGTGATTCGTTGCTATTGATAACACCAGACGGTAAGACGTTGCTGGTGGACGCCGGCGGATTTGGCGGCAGCCCTCGCCAACAAGCACGGCAGGAGTTCGATATCGGCGAAGAGGTCGTTTCCGAAGCGCTGTGGTCGCGCGGCATTCGGCGCCTGGATGTGGTGGCGCTCAGTCACGCACATTCCGACCACATGGGCGGCATGCCCGCGATTTTACGCAATTTTCATCCCCGCGAGCTGTGGGTCGGTAACAATCCTCTATTCGGGGCTTATAACAGCCTGCTTGCGGAGGCGGCGGAACTCAATGTCCGCGTTCGTTCGCTCAGGGCGGGAGACGAGTTTTCTTTGGGAGACACGAAAGTTGCCGTCTTAGCGCCGTTTCGAGACTATTCACCAGGACCCCAGCCGACGAATAACGACTCCCTGGTTTTCAGTGTGGCTTATCAACAATCATCGGTGCTGCTCGAGGGCGATGCGGAGGCTCCAATCGAACAAAGAATGCTTACCGAGCAAGGACTCCAGAGCACACTTCTGAAAGTGGGGCATCACGGAAGCCTTACCTCTACCCGGCCCGAGTTTCTGGCCAGGGTGTCGCCGCAATGGGCTGTCATCTCGTGCGGATTGCGCAATCGATACGGACATCCACGCATGGAAGTTCTGGAGGCGCTGCAGGCGGCGCATGTCAGAACGCTAAGCACGGACCAGAATGGCGCCACATGTTTTGATCTGGAGGGAGGGAGTGTCAAGCCCGACTTCGAATGTCGGTGAGATTTGATTCCCGTAGCCGGACGCGTTCCGAAAAAGATCGATTATTCCCCTCCACCATTCGAACGTGACCTAAGTCACTTCTTCAAAAATCAAATCTGTACCATAATCAAACCACCAACTCAGAAAGTGCTTCAAATTTTCCCCCGTGTAATGCGGGCAAGGCATTTTGCCGACAGAATGGTAGTGGGAGGGTCGCATGAGTGTGTCTGGTCAAGAAGTCGACAATCTGGTGTTACAGCCCTCATCCAGTTCCGGCCCTATCCCTATAGATAGAGCCAGGTTTGCAAAGAGATCGTCGGTCGTGGGCGACATGCAAACGCCGCTCGTTAAGGTCGCGGCCTCTTTTTCGATGGGCGAGATGAGATCGGCCGCGGTAGGTGGCATGGGATCGGTGGCGGTCAACGCGGTGGGGTCCTCTTTTGTAGGGGTTAACTCATCGTTCGCGCATGCGCGCAGATCGCCGATTGTGCATCCGGCGCCCCAGCAAACCGAGCAGCCAGGCGAGTCGCGAGCCGGAAAACTGAAAATCATGCCGCGAAAATTTCCTCCGGTCGACCTCGTTCCGGTTCCAACCGAAGAGGGTTTTCAATGGGCCAAGGGGGTTCGGCTGGCTTTGACGATCGAAGCTGTCGCCGGGATCGGCATTTATGGCATCTGGCAACTCTGGCACCTGGTTCGCTAGCGAGTGACGAGGGAGCTCCTTGCGGCCTCGATTTCACCCGGCATATTTAGTTCAAAGTCGCTAAACGCTCGAGCTATGCGGGTTTCGCAGACATGTAAGAGCCGTCGGAAGAAGCATTCGTAAAAGTCGATCTTAGAAAACAATCTCCAGCAACATCTCCGCTCTTCGAAATCCCAATGTCGAAAACTCAAGTTCTGCTGAGGTTGATTTGCACTGTCTTGAAGCCGAACCTTCTCGATTGAGACGATCGGGGAAGGCCACCACGTTGCTGACTATCGGTCCCCCAATTGGCCATGCAAAAGTACCCGTAAAGTTGTATCCGCAGACTGATATTCACTGCCCATTTGGACAACAAACATCGTATCTTCATGTATATAGCGCGCGGTTTAAGTAAAGACGAGAGTTTTCCGCGACCTACTATTTTACGCTCTGAATTAACTCGTAGCTGTACGGAGAACAGTGCAAGATTATCGGCTATCTATTTAGCGATTTCTCCTTCCGGCCCTATGGAAAGGATTACCGTGCCTGGTTTCGAAACTCTTGAAATAGAAGCAGAGCACCGTTCCAAGCTATTGCTCGACTCGGTTTCCGGATGCGCCTTCTACATGCTCGACACTCACGGCAATGTATGCACCTGGAGTGTTGGGGCAGAGCGCACCAAGGGCTACACGGCAGATGACATCTTAGGTCATCACTTCTCCGCTTTTTATATCCCTGAAGACCTCTCGAAAGATGAACCCAAGCGCGCGCTTCAAACAGCTCTTAAAGCGGGACGCTTTGAAACGGAGGGCTGGCGCATTCGCAAGGATGGAACCCGCTTTTGGGCGAGCATTATTCTGGAGCCAATTTACAGCGGGGGCAAGCACGTAGGTTTTGCCAAGATAACCCGCGACATCACGCGCGGCCATGACGCGGAAATGCAATTGGCCCATGCGAATCGTAATCTCGACCTGGCATTGAAGAATATGTCCCAGGGGTTGGCGCTTTTCGACGCTGCTGAGACGCTAGTTTTAGCCAACGATCGATATATCCAGTTGCTGGGAATCGCGCCCGATTTTATCCACCTCGGAATGACACTCCGGGAGATTATGGATATTGGCGAGAATGGCAAGGGGGAATCTCAATATCAGGCGTTTCGCGCGCGCCGGGCGGGGGGAGAAACAGAAGCGTTCCTGACCATCAATGGAGATTCGGCACGCATCCTTCTGGTTCGCGAAAAAGCACTGCCGGAAGAGGGATGGGTGGTGACTCTCGATGACGTGACCGAGCGCAAGAACGCCGAGGCGAAACTTGAGCACATCGCTCACTACGATCCGCTCACGGAGATACCCAATCGCATTTTGTTTCGAGAAGTGTTGAAGAAGGCCATTGGGCAATCGAAACGCGGCAACAAGTGCGCACTTTTCAGCGTGGATATTAACCGGTTCAAGGCGGTAAAGAACACGTTCGGGCACCGCATTGGGGATGAGTTATTGAAGGCTGTGGCCCGCAGGCTGCAGAATTCCGCACGGGACGGAGACATGGTGGCGCGTGTGGGGGGAGACGAATTCGCGCTTCTCCAAACCGGCATCGCGGGAGCCAAGGATGCGGAGAACATGGCGATTCGGCTCATCGAAAATCTTCGTTTGCCGTTTCAAATCGAATCCCACGAAGTACTTATCGATTCAAGCATCGGCATTGCCATCGCTCCGCAAGATGCTCTGGAAGCAGACGAATTGCTTAGGAAGGCCGACCTTGCCCTGTACCGCGCGAAGAAGGCCAGCGGAGCGGGCTACAGTTTCTTTGAGCAAACTCTCGATTTGCAGTTCGAAGCGCAACGGACGGTCGAGCAGGATTTACGCCAAGCCATGCGCCGCGATGAACTCGAATTGTTTTACCAGGGATTGGTCGACGCGCAGACCGAAAGAATTGTGGGATACGAAGCTCTTCTACGCTGGCGCCATCCGGTGCGCGGCATGATTCCTCCGGCGGAGTTTATTCCCGCGGCGGAAGAGAATGGCTTGATCGTCGAAATCGGCAACTGGACGCTTCAAATTGCATTGCAACAACTGGCCTTGTGGCCGGAACACATAAGGATTGCTGTCAACTTGTCCCCGGCCCAGTTGAAGAACGAATCCTTCTTTCAATTTGTAAAAGGTTGTCTCACGCAGGCCGGCGTTGCTCCCGATCGCCTGGAGCTCGAAATTACCGAATCGACCCTGATGGACGGCAGCGACGGCATCATGGCAACGCTTTGCCAATTGCAGGCGCTCGGCGTCAAAATTGCGCTCGACGATTTCGGCACGGGATTTTCATCTCTCAGCTATCTTCGTAACTTCCAGTTTGACCGCCTCAAGATAGACCGCAGCTTTGTGCAGGATTTGGCCGAAAGCGAACCGTCGCGGGTGCTGACCCGTGCAATCGCCGGTCTCGGAGCCAGTTTCGGAATTGCCGTGACCGGGGAAGGCGTTGAGAGCCGGGCACAGTTTGAATATCTCAAGTCGATGGGATGCAGCGAAGTCCAGGGATTCTATTTCAGCACGCCTAAGCCGGTTTCTGAGATCACCGAAGAAGAGATGGCTTGGCTCGAACCTCAATACGAGGTATAGGCAATTTTGCTGCGATCTGGGCAGAGGGTGCGGAGGCCGGAACCGCACCCTTGATGCATCTACTCGATGTGAAGACCTTTCTACAGACAAAGCGCGCGACTTAGTGATGAGCCGATCCTGAACCCGAGGAAGCATGAGCTCCACTCGATACTGACGGAGCAGAAGACATAACCGGACCTGCGGCCGACCGCTCTGCGGAACTCGCGCTTGAGCTTCGCGCTGAAGACGATCCGCCCTCATTCGAAGGGGCATATCCGCGATGAATCGAACTCGCCGATATTGATGCGCTCGTCATCCTGCCATTAGCCGCAACTGGCACGTTGATGTAGACAGGCGCGGTCGATGCACCTCGGGACTCGGCCTGCTGGGAGAGCTTACTGAGCTTGCCGATGCCTGTTCGCGGAACACCCAGACCTGCGGAATCCTTGCGAAAGACGAAAGATTCAGAAGAAGCAATCTCCGAGCGTACGATTGGCTTCAGGTTTACGGCCTTCAGAGTTGGTTCACCGGCGGCTGGCGGAGCTTTGGGGATGGGCAACAGCCGGGGACGGTTATGCAGCAACAACGCGGTGGTGTTGTTGAGCCCATTCCAATTGCCGCCTGGTTGCCATCCCCAACCGACGCCGGGACAATTAGTCCAGCTTCCGTAGTGGTAGGGCGTCCAAGCCCAGGGATAGGGCGACACCCAGGAGTAGCCTCCGCCTGGATACCATGCCAAGGCTCCGTTGGAATACGGATCCCACCCCGCGCTGGCGAAGTAGGGCCGCCACATGGAGCCGCATCCCGCATCGGCGAAATTGCCGTAATACGCCATGTCATTGACGCCATAAGAGTAGGGCGAATTACCAAACGCACTCATCGCGGCCGTGCGGGCATGGTAGCCGGTGGCGTCCTTGTCCCACGAGTCGAGGGGATCGGAGACAATGTCTTTCGCAACCGTGGGCGGAACTTGAGATTGCCGGTTGAACGTCACGGTCTTCTTCTTTGTAATGTCGAGCGGGCCAGTCTCAGAATCGATGCGCAGGTCTCCATCGAGCACGCCAAGCTTTGCCTCTTCTGCCGTCAACTGCAACCGGATGTGGGTGGCAGGCTGCAGCGCCAGCTTCTGGTCACCGAAGATCAGGGTGAATTGATTGCCGGGAGTCTTGACCAGGCTCACGTAGGCAGTCCCCTTGACGAGATGAACCGCGGAAACGGTAGGGCCGGATTGAAGCCGTTCCAGTTGGGGAAACTCGACCATGGAATCGGGCCCGAGGCGAAGCGTGCTGTTGTCTTCAAACTCGACCTCGGCAACGCCATCGTCGGTGCGCAGGCGGTTCTGCTCCACAATGGGCAGGTTTGCCATGGCGGCTTCAAACCCGCGGCCCGTACTACGATCGACGTGGACCATGCCTCTGACCTGGCTGAGGCGGACAATGCGGACCTTGGACATGCCGTCGGTTTCAGGCGAAGCCTCTGTGGTCTGGGCCTGCGTCGCGGCTACCAGCAAAAGGGACATGACGAAGGTTGTTGCGGCGGATACGGAAAGCTTGGACATATCGGCCTCCTTTTGATTATGGAGAACCATGAGGAAGGACGCTCGAACCGGAAGCGATTCCAAGTCCTCGCGTGGGACTCATGCTACCACGGAAATTGCAGAACTGACGAGTTGAACTTCTAAGCCTTTGAGTATTACGTGGATTGGACAGCGGTCGTTGAAGCAAGTTATGTCAAAATTCGTCGATTCCAAAACACGGACGGTGGACATCGTGCTGCAGAAGGGCGAAAAACTCCTTAAATCATGCCCAAAATGAGACTTGGTTGAGAAATCGTATTCCCTTTTCGTACAACGGAATCTCTCACGCCCCCTCGCTCATCTGAGAGAATGATGCTAGTGAATCGAAAGTCACAATCTGCCTGCCGGCGGGTAGGAGCGCCGCTGGTTCTTGCGGTCTCTACTCTCGCGATGCTGGGCGCGGCCAGTTCGGGAGTAAGTCTGCAGGCGCAAACCGCCAATCCCAGCTCGGCCAACAATCCCTTTTATGGCAGCGTCACCGTTCGTCCGGCGACCGATGAGCCGTTGCAGCTTTCACTTGACGACGCCGTCAAGCGCGGCCTCGAAAACAACCTGGGTTTGAAGCAGGTCGAGAACACGGAGAAGTCGCTGCAGGGACAAAAGCTGCAGGCTCTGCAGGAGTTTTTGCCGACCATCACCCTCTCCGGCGACACTGGATTTTACCAGCACAACCTGGCCGCACTTGGGTTTGGACCAAGCGTATTCGGTAAGCTTGGCGCGCTGTTCCCAGGAGGCGTGATTCCGTCAGGGCTGTCTGAGCTTACCAAGGACGACTTGACCGAGGGTCAGATTAACTTTAGCCAGATCTTGTTTTCGGGTCCGGTGATTGCGGGCTGGCGGGCTGCGGGCGCGGCTACCAAGGCAGCCTATTTCGCCAAAATGTCAGCGCGTGGTGAAGTGGTGCAACAAGTAGCGTCGGCCTACCTGCACGCGCTCGCCGCCGCCAGCGAAGTCGATAATGCCAAGGCGCTGGAGCAGGCGGATCAAGTGCAGCTGGATCACGCTCACGCTGAGCACGAAGCCGGCACCGCGTCCAACTTGGATGAGTTGCGCGCCAAAGTGCAGTTGCAGGCTCAGGAGCAGGCGCTCATTACTGCAGAGAACAACCTTGAAAAAGATTTGATCCTGCTTAAACGCGAAATCGGCATCGCTCCCGGACAGAAGATTGAGTTGACCGATCGGGCTCCGTACAGCGATCTGGCCGCACAAACTCCGGAAGAAGTGCGAGCCATCGCTTACAAAAATCGCCAGGATTACCAGAATCTTCAGAATCAGGCAGTGGAACTTAAGGCCGTTTACGGGGCATATCGCAGCCAGCGCTACCCAACTCTGAGCGTGAATGGCAACTATGGCGTGCAGGACGTGAGCGGCGCCGGCTCGCATGGGACGTTTGTCGCCATGGGCACTTTGAGCGTGCCGCTGTTCCGTGAAGCGAAGTTGCGCGGCGATATTCAAGCCTCGCGAGCACAACTCGATGCTTTGAACGCTCAACTCGACGATATTCGCGGTCACATCGATCAGCAGGTGCGGTCGGCTTTGCTCGATGTAGATGCGGCCGGCAAGCTGATTGAGGTAGCGCGGTCGAACGTCGAACTGGCCACCCGCGCCCTGAGCGATGAGACCGAGCGCGTAAATGGCGGAGTGGATGACAATCTCCCACTGGTCACTGCGCAGGCCACGCTGGCAAACGCTCAAAACAACATGGTCGAGAGTCTTTATCAGTACAACTTGTCAAAGCTGGCCTTGGCTCGCGCTGCGGGGATCCTGGAACAGCAATACCGGGTTTACCTCGGCAAATAGTCCTGGTCCATTAACTTTTGTTGCATAACCGCAGTAGTTTGTAGCGCTGTTTCCAGCCACCCGCGTAAGCTAACAACACTCGAGGAACCAATTCGAAATGTCCAGGAAGCAGACTATCAGGTACTATGTGGAGTCGGACGCGCAATCGCTGGCACGGCGGGCGACCCAATATCTTGTTGAAATGGTTGGCGAAGCGGTCGCCGCGCGCGGGCACGCACGTATAGCCATCAGTGGAGGCTCGACCCCGAAGGCGGCATTCAAATTGCTCGCCGATCCCAATCAGCCGTGGCGCGGGCGCATGCCGTGGGACGATCTCGACATCTTTTGGGTCGATGAGCGCACCGTGCCGCCCGATGATCCTGGCAGCAACTACCGCATGACGCGCGAGGCATTGCTCGACCATGTACCGCTGCATCCCGACCAGGTTCACCGCATGGAAGGTGAGTTGGAGCCTGAAGTTGCCGCTTCGCGGTACGAATCGGAACTGCGCAACAGCTTCCGCCTCGAAGGCGCCCAGAGTCCCCGATTCGATCTGGTTGCCCTCGGCATGGGCGACGACGGTCACACGGCTTCGCTATTTCCGCATACTGAAGCCCTGCATGAGATGAGCCGACTGGTGGTCGCTAACCAGGTTCCGCAGAAAGATACCTGGCGGATCACCCTGACATGGCCGGTAATCAACCACGCAAGCTCGGTGTTTTTCCTTATCGCCGGTGCGGACAAAGCGCCTCTTGTTCACGAAGTTTTCATAGGCGCGCGCGACCCCGAACGCCTTCCCAGTCAACTGATATGGCCCTCAAGCGGTATACTCACTCTGTTTTTGGATAAGGCTGCTGCTGCACTTTTACCCGCGACAGACGGGGAAGGCTGTGGGGTTTTGGAGAGAGAAAGATGATTCTGGCCGGAGACGTAGGCGGCACCAAGGTTCACCTGGCGCTGTATGACTTTACCAATGGAAGATTGACATATAAACGGGAAGAGCGGTTTCCAGCCAAGGACTATTCGGGCCTGGAAGCGATTGTGAAAGAATTTCTCTCCGCCGACACGGCGACGGCGGCCTGCTTTGGCGTTCCCGGTCCGGTCCGCGATGGGCGCCTGCGCCTGACGAATTTGCCCTGGACGCTCGATAGCCGCGAGCTTTCGACAGCACTCGGGATTCAGCATGTCTTTCTCATCAACGACCTTGAAGCCAACGGCTATGGAATAGCGGAACTCGCGCCCGACCAAATTCATACCCTGAGCGAAGGCGACGCCAGTCAGATTGGCAACCGCGCCTTGATCGCCGCCGGAACCGGCCTGGGCGAAGGCCTGCTGACCTGGAACGGTCGCATCCATGTTCCCTACCCTTCTGAGGGCGGCCACGTCGACTATGCTCCGCGCAACGAAGACGAGATCGACCTGCTGCGCTTCCTGAAACAGAAATACAATGGGCGCATCAGTTTCGAGCGTGTGGTCAGCGGCATGGGTTTGACCAGCATCTATGAATTTCTGCGCGAAGTGCGCGGCGTTGAGGAGCCGGCGTGGTTGGCTGAGCAGCTTGCGGCGGCTGGCGATCCGAACTCCGTCATCACGGAGTTGGCGTTGCAGGCCAAGAGCGAAATCTGCGAAAAAGCGCTGGATATGTTTGTTTCGGCGTATGGCGCGGAGGCCGGCAACCTGGCGCTCAAGGTGCTTTCAGTCGGTGGTTTATACATCGGCGGCGGCATCGCCCCGCGCATCCTCGAAAAGCTCAAGGACGGCACCTTCATGAAGGCCTTCACCGACAAGGGCCGGCTGAGCCAGTTGCTCATCAACATGCCGGTGCGCGTCATTCTAGAGAGCCGCGCGGCAGTGCTGGGCGCAGCCGCTTATGCTGAAGCACGCGCCGCCGAAATCAGCGGAATCTCGCCGAGAGCGGCTTCGATTAAAGCGTAAGCGACGTTATGCAGAACGCAACAAATCGAGCCGACCAGAATTTGGTCGGCTCGATTTGTGCTTGCCTAAAGCTCAGAATCGATTGGCTAACGCCGCATCACAGTGCCGACTGTCGCAATGGTCCCGTGATAAAAATACTGTCCCAGACCGACCGTGAATAACCAGCATCCGTAGAGCGCGTGTTCGAAGCTGGACGTGGCCAGCGATCCTGTCTCGGCATAGCGCACGGCAAAAAGCAGACCTCCGGCAAACGTGAGCGCAACGGCCAGCGAGTTGCGAAAGATGATGTGCATGAACGCAAAGGCCACGGCGCTGGCGACGATCATCTCCCATTTGCCCGGAAACAGCGTCTGGTATCGCTCGAAGAAAAATGCGCGATAAAGCAAACCCTGGGGATACACCGAGAGCACCGGGTACGCCACCATCACCACCGCCCAGAAAGCCGGATGCCGGCGAACGAAACTCCACTCCAAAGCGGGCGCAAATCTGTGCACAGCCAGCCACAGCACCAGCGCAACCACCGCGAAGAGAGCGAAAATCACAGGCCAATTGCCGGCGAGGGTGCGGGCGCCCCACAGCTTGGCCCGATCAAATTGCGGATCGCGCAACAGTTGCCACAGTGCGAAGGCCGTCGCCGCCCACAACAGCGGAAGAACCGGAATGCGCAGCGGCGAAAAGCGGTAGGCAAGCGGCAAAGCGATAAAGAGCAACACAAATTCGAGAATGAGCGCCGTCTTGTGCATCGAAACTCCGGTTTGCCTTTAGCATATCGCCGCAGATTTGGAATCCTCGCTACGCCCGCATGAATTCAGATAGGCTAGAACCAATCGCATGACTTTTGCTCAGACGATCGGCAATACCCGCTATGTTTTCAGCGACCTGCGCGAGTTGCTCGCCAAGGCGACCCCCTTGCGCAGCGGCGACGTGCTGGCTGGGTTGGCGGCAGAGTCAGCCGAAGAAAGAGTCGCAGCGCAGTTTGCATTGGCCGATCTGCCGTTGGCCCATTTCCTCACCGAGGCGGTTGTGCCCCATGAGACGGACGAGGTTACGCGGCTCATTGTGGATACGCACGACGCGGAAGCTTTTGGCCCGGTTCGCTCGCTGACGGTCGGCGAGTTGCGCGACTGGCTGCTTTCGGACGAGGCGACCGCAGAGAGGTTGGCAGCGTTGGCTCCTGGGCTCACTCCGGAGATGGCTGCGGCTGTAAGCAAGCTCATGCGCGTACAAGATCTGATTGCCGTGGCGGCTAAGATTCGCGTGGTGACACAGTTCAGAACCACGGTTGGACTGCCAGGCAGACTGAGCGCGCGGCTGCAGCCGAACCATCCTACCGACGACCTGGCGGGAATTGCGGCTTCAATCCTCGATGGGCTGCTGCTCGGTTCGGGCGACGCGGTGATTGGCATCAACCCGTCTGGCGACAACCCGGCAGCGACAACTCGCTTGCTGCAGTTGATGGACGCTCTGCGGCAGCGATTCGAAATCCCTGCGCAAACCTGCGTGCTCGCGCATATCACCACGCAGATGGCGGCGCTTGAGGCACGTGCACCGATTGATCTGATCTTTCAGTCGATTGCCGGCACCGAGGCGGCGAATCGCAGCTTCGGAGTCAATCTCGCCCTACTCGCGGAGGCACATGAGGCGGGCCGTTCGCTCGGCCGAGGAGCGGTGTGCGCGGATGGCCAGATGGGCAGCAATATCATGTACTTCGAGACCGGCCAAGGATCGGCACTTTCGGCCAATGCGCACCACGGGGTCGATCAGCAGACGCTCGAAGCGCGTGCGTATGCGGTGGCTCGGCAGTTTAATCCGATGCTGGTCAATACGGTGGTTGGCTTCATCGGGCCTGAGTATCTGTATGACGGCAAACAGATCGCCCGCGCCGGTTTAGAGGATCATTTTTGCGGCAAGCTGCTCGGTCTGCCGATGGGCTGCGACGTCTGCTATACCAACCACGCCGAGGCCGACCAGGACGATATGGACACGCTGCTCACGCTGCTGGGAACGGCCGGAGTGAACTACATCATGGGCGTGCCGGGTGCTGATGACATTATGCTTAACTACCAAAGCACCAGCTTTCACGATGCACTCTATCTGCGCCGAATATTGGGTCTCAGACCGGCGCCCGAGTTCGAGGCTTGGCTCGATGGCGACGGGTTTGGCCGACTCGCGCTCGAATCAAGACACCCTGAAAGACTGCTGCTGCGATGAGCGAACTGACGCGAAGTCCGATCGAGGACGCCCCGCAAATCGCCGCACGGCTGAAAGCGATGACTCCGGCGCGGGTCGGTTTAGGTCGCACCGGCGTCAGCCAGCGAACACGCGATTTGCTCGACTTCCAGAGGTCTCATGCGCAGGCCAGAGACGCAGTGCAAGCCAAGTTGGAATCGGCGTCGCTCGCGGCCGAAATTGTCGAAGTCGTTAGAGGTTTGCAATCGATGCAAGTGATTCGATTGCAGTCGGCCGCCTCCGATCGCGCGACGTATCTGCAGCGCCCCGACCTGGGACGAAAGCTGAGTGACGTCAGCCGCGAGACCCTGGCTAAACTTACACGCGACCCGTTCGATCTCGTTTTGATTGTGGCTGATGGCCTTTCTGCCCTGGCAATCGAACGGCACGTTCCGCTTCTGCTCAAAGAACTGCTGCCATTGCTTGCCGATTGGAGATTGGCGCCCATTGCGATCGTCGAACAAGGCCGAGTGGCGATCGGAGATGAGATTGGCGCCTTGCTTGGCGCAGCGGTTTCGGTCGTGCTGATCGGCGAGCGACCCGGGCTGAGTTCACCCGATTCGCTGGGCGCCTACATCACATGGAACCCGCGGCCCGGCCGAACCGACGCCGAGCGAAACTGCATCTCGAACATTCGAATAGAAGGTCTGAGTTATACCCAGGCCGCGCACCAACTCCGCGACTGCTTATTGACGGCGCGGCAACGTCAACTCACCGGCGTAGCATTGAAAGAATCCACAAACCTTCTCAAGGAGGGCTAACTCGCTTGCTGCGTTGGCTAAAACTGATTGCCGTGGTGCTATTGGCCGCTATTGTTGCCATTTTCGCAGGCGACTGGTTGATTTTTTCGTTGCATGGCAGCCCCTCCTCCAAAGTCACCGTCAGCCATTTTGTGTCGGCTCCTCTCAAAAACAACAAGCAGGAGATCGATTATCTGGGCTCGGAAGATGTGGCTTGCTCCATTTCACTCTTCCCGCAGGGCGGTCATAATCCATGCTGGTACCTGCGCCGCCATAAAAACCAAGTTACAACTTATTAGCCCCAGTTTGTTAATGCAGTTTCAAGATAGGAATGAAGTTATCTCTCACAGTGCCCTGTGACGCCGCTCACGACTTTAAAAGCTTAAGTCGAGATAGCATCGGCAAATCCTAAGTGCCGGGAGAGAGATATGTACTATCGCACACAAAACGATAATGGCACCTATAACGTGCGGTGCCTGTTCTGCTTTATGACCATAGCCTCCGCTGTCGAGTCAGAAGTAGATTTGGAGATGGTGGAGACTCATCATATCTGCCCGGAAAAGGCCCTTGCCGAGCTGTCGTCGCGCGAAAAATTTCGCACGATGCAACAACGGATCGTATAACTCTTCTCTAGGGCTGAGGCGTATCGAGCGGAGTCGCGTCCGCTGATGGAACTCGGGGCTTCCCGTTTGCGATCTTCTTCAGTAAATCGTCGTCGACCGCTTTATTGATAGAGCTCGCCTTGTCGAATTCGGCCTTGGCCTCGTCCTTTTTACCCGCCGCCCGATAGAGCCGCCCCAGGCGCCAATGCACATTCACGTCCTGCGGATCGAGCTTTTCGGCAATGACAAGTTCGCGCAGTGCGTCTTCGGTTCGATCCTGATCCGTATAAATGACGCCAAGGTCGAGGTGCGCCAGGGCGAGGGTCGGATCTAACCCGCGCGTCTTCTCAAGAATTCGCTGCGCCTCCGGTTGATTGTTGAGTTGGAGATAGGTATCGCCCAGGTAAAGCATTGATTGCACGTGATTGGGATCGTTCGCGAGCTCGGCTAGAAACTCCTTCGAAGCTTCGGGATAAATCTTCTGTGTCCAGAGCATATAACCCAAGGCGAAATGAGCGCTCGGCTCCTTTGGATTTGCCTTGATGGCGGCGCGAAACATTCTGGTCGAGCCTTCAGTGTCTTTCATTTCATCCATTGCTTCGCCGGCAATCATGTCTGCCTCGGCCGACTCGCTGTTGAGTGTCAGGATTTCGTGATAGACATCCATCACACACTGGAGCTGCTTTGACCACAGGCAGCTATGCGCCAAAGCCAGTCGCAAAGGCAGGTTCTGTTGATCCCGTGTGGTGGCGTGTTTTAGAAACGGAACAGCTTCTGCATATTGAGCCAGCCCGTAGTGCGCCATCCCAGTCAGGATGTCGAGGCGTTGCGCGTCGGGCGAATCAGAGGGCACGCTTTTGCGCGCCGCCAGGAACTCCGCGATTGCTCCCTGGAGATCTCCGCCTTTGAAAAGCGCCAACCCTAGATTCAAACGCAGACCTTGCACATTGGGATCGAGCGCCAATGCTTTTCGATAGAGCGGAACGGCCTCTTTGAAGTGTTCCTGCCGCGCCTCCAGGATGGCGAGGTGCGCATAAGGCTCGGGGTTCGAAGGGTGAACCTTTGCATAGCTTCGCCATTCGGTTTCAGCTTCGACGATGTTGCCTGCTTGTTCTGAGGCTAAGGCTGCCTGGCGTTGGCGGTCTGGAGAGGCCGTCGCCTGCCCAAACGCGACCGCAGTTGCCGTTCCCAGAAGGAGTGAAAGTCCCAGATGAACTGCCCGCGTCAAGCATTCTCCTTCAATGTTCTCAGTACTCCGGCGAATTGAATGTGAATCAAGTTATCCCGATGGAGTGCTTCAATTGTCGCTCGACGAAAGCGCGACAAGCAAACCCCGCAGAAATAAAACGGGCGCGACAGGGATTGCCTGCCGCGCCCGGTTAACGGTTAAGTCAGAAGATGAACTTGCCGCCGAGTTCAAGTGTGCGTGGATCCCAGGTGTTGGTTACCTGGCCATAGTTGCCGTCGGTGTTCTTGACGTCAATACTGTTGAGCTGCGTGTGGTTGAAGGTGTTAAACGACTCGAAGCGAAGTTCGAAATGGGCCCGCTCCGTCATGGAAAACGACTTGTAAAGAGAGGTGGTGAAGTCGACTCGGCCGGGACCAACAACCGCGTCCTTGCCCGAGCTGCCGAAGCCCTGGTTCTGACCACCGAGCCAGGCCGCGGTTGGGGCAGACAAGATCGAAGTGTCGAACCAAGAGGCAACTTTCTTCGGATAGCTCATCTTCCCGCTGGCGTTCATGCGGTTGGTATAGCCGCCGCCCAAGCCGATTGTGTCGGAACCACCATACTGCGAGGCCGTCGGCACGCCCGACTCGTCGATGATCGTACCTGCCAATTCCCAGCCACCTGCGATCGAGTGGACCAGGCCGCTGGATTTAGCAAAGAACGGCATCTTGTACATGTAGTTTGCGCTGAGAATGTTGCGGCGATCGAGGAATCCCGATCCCTTGTCATACTTCGTGTACCAGGGATTGCTCACGCAGCAGGTATTGTCATAAGTCTGAATGTCGATCTCGTGCGACCACGTGTAATCGAGTTCGCCACTCAAGCCCCAACGGTTCTGAACGCGAAGGCCGGTCTGGAAGCCGTCGTATGTTCCGTTGGTTACGTTCTCCTGCTGGGTGATGCCGCTGTAACCTTGATAGGTTCGCCAGGAGTTGGAGTTATTGGCCACCGGACCTTGACCCGCTGTCGGCAGCAGAGCCCCCGTCGTTGTGCCATCAACGGTTGTGACGTTACCGCCCGCTTGGCGAACTCCCATCGGAGTGGTTAACGGGAAGTTGTCAATATGCCGTTGGTCGTTCTGGTGCCAGGCCAAATTGCCGACATACTGCACAACCCAGATGAGCGAAGGCGCCAGTTCATGTTGAACGCCCATGCTGTATTGCGCCACGGCCGGCGCCGGATAATGAAGCGCCAGGGTGGTCAAACCGCTGGGCCCAGTCGGCGCTGTAGCGGTTGCAGCGGTGGTAGTGCTTGTGTGCGGGTTAGTCATGTTAACAAAGGGAGCGCTTGGGTCGTTGACGAACGGTGCGTTGGTGGCGGCGTTGTAAATGTCGTTGCCCTGCAGTCGCTCAAAGAAGGTGCCGAAGCCGCCGCGGAGAACCGTTTTGCCATTCCCGAAAAGGTCTTCGGAGAAGCCTACGCGCGGCTGCAGCGTGCCGTAGGAGTTGGTGACCAGGCCTTTCGGGAAGCCGCCCTGGCCGGCAATCCTGAGACCGTTGGTGTAGTAGTTGGCCGTACTTCCATCGATGGTGAAAGCCGCAAAGCCCGGCCCCAATGGGTCCATATTCGAACCTAACCAGTTTGGCGTGGCGCTGGAAAGAAAGTAGCTGGGATCGAAATTCGCGACCTGGTTGTTGCGCTCCCATGCATGCGGCAGCGCGTCGTAGCGGAGGCCTAACTGCAGAGTCAGCCTTGGAGTGACGTGCCAGTTGTCCATCAAGTAGACCGAGGGCGTCTGGTTTACGTAGTGATTGATGGGCGCGGACGCCTGCTGATCATAGGACGAAGCCATGCCCAGCAGCATGTCCATTAAGCCGTCGCCCTGAACGCATGTGGTGGCAGCCACATCCGCCGTCGCGGTGCCGTTGCAATAGGCGACGCTGCCGGTGAACTGGCCATCAGATCTACCGCCGAACGCGAAATGACCTTGTGTAGCCCCGTTCACCTGCTGGTTCTTGGTGTACCGGTTATAGCTGAAGCCGTACTTCATCGCGTGCTTGCCCATGGTGTAGGAGACGTCTACCTTCGGCTCATAGTCTTCGGCCGCATTATGCCACGGCGCATTGCCCATCTCCTCCGCCGTGCCATACGGATTGCCAAAGCCGTTGATGCTGGGCAGGCTCTTTTGTCCGACCGACTTACCTTGCCTGATGGTGGACAGGTCGAAGAATGTACTTACGCTCCAGCCCGAGGGGATCACAGAGTTAGCGCTGTTGGTGATGTTGATGATGTTGCCGTCGTAGTTGATGCTGGTCTCGACGAGCAGGTTCGGGGAAAGCGTGCCGCTCAGCTTGAGAGCCGCGCTGTTAGAAGGATTCGACAGCACGCTGGTTACCGTGTTGTAGTTTGCGGTATCCCAACCGAGTTCCGGCTGACCTGAAGTCTGGGTCACGGAATCATGCATGTAGTGGCCCAGGATCTGCCACTTGTCGTTGACCTTGTGATCGACGCGGACGATGTCGTCGCGGACGTTGATCGGCGTCTGGGCTTCAGAAACCGCTTGTCCGTTCGACTTGTTCGGCTTGGGAAGAATGCCGGAGTTGAGGTAGAGAACAGCGTTCGAATCGAACAGTTGATGTGGGATGGTGTTGTTCGGGAACGGCTGCCCAGGGGTCAAACCGAACTGGGTGAGGAGGGCCTGCTGGCAGGCGTCTGCACCTCCCGCAATCGCGGTGACGCCGGGCTGGAGGCAAGGCTCGAAGTAGACGTTTTGAACGCCCGCCGCAATCGCGGCCGCGCCCGAGAGTGGAACGACGATGCCGGGAGTCTGAGTTTTCCCGTTGACTGTGCTGCTTGAGGCGAACCCAGGACTAACGTATGTCAGGTCCGATCCCGCTGTTGGAATGTCTTGCGCTGGAAGCGTGTCGACGATATTCGGGCTATTGCCCTGGTTGATCTTCCGCCACTCTTCATTCCAAAAGAAGAAGGTCTTGTCTTTGCGCTTGTTGTACACCTTGGGGATGTAGAGCGGTCCGCCCAGGTTGTAGCCATAGATGTTGTAGTTCAAGACTTGGCGCGGAGTCGGGGTCGTGGTGTTGTATTTGTTAAAGAAGTTGTTGGCGTCGTAATCGGTATTTCGGTTGAACTCAAAAAGCGTGCCGTGAAACTTTGATGTGCCGCTTTTGAGCGAGAGGCTCATGGTGGCGCCCGACGAAATGCCATAGTCCGGCGGGTAGTTCGAAGACATGACATTGAATTCGGCGATGGCATCCTGAGAAGGCATGATATCCATGCCGCCGGCGCCGCCGCGGTCATCGGCCTCACCGCCATCGATAAGCCAAATGTTGTGGCTCTCGCGAAGTCCGTTGACGCTGATGGTAAAGTTCGCAGCCACCGAGGTCGGCGTATTGCTATCGGGCAAAGCCGAGCTGACACCGAGTCCGAGCGCCGCCAAGGCCGCGAAGTTGCGGTTTTCCGTCGCGATTTCGCTGATCTGCTCCGAGCTGATCAGGGTGCTGACCACGTTGGAATCGGTTTGCACCGCCAGCGCGTCGGCCTCGACCGTCACCGTCTGCGTTTCAGCGCCTACGGTCAACTTAACGTCGACGCGGGCAACGGATGAAACGTTGACCACGATGCCGTTTTGAGCGAAGGATTCGAAACCCTTGGTTGTGACTTTCAGGTTGTAGTTGGCGGGGTTAAGACCGTTGATATCGTACAGACCGGTCGCTCCGCTTTCGGTTGTTTTCGTCGTGCCAGTCCCGGGTTCGGTGAGAACAACTTTCGCTCCCGAAACCACTGCTCCCGACTGGTCGGTGATGATGCCGGTGAGCTCTGAGTTAGCCTGCGCAAACGCTCCTACGCATGCCAAAACAAAGATCAATGGCAACAGGAAGAACCTGCTTCTCGCTTGTCTCATGTGACCTTCCTTTTCAAAAGTTGTTGCATTTTTGTGCTATGCACTTCTGTCGTTTCCCCGTCTTCAGGATGAAACTGACTATTCTGAACTAACTCCCCGGTCTGATATTTCAGTTCCCGGTTCGATGTCTTCGCCACGAGAATTCGTTCCGATACATCGATTTACCAAGTTGACCTGAAACAAAACGGGAATTTAATCCGCGCAGGTTCTCGAATGCCAGGAAGATACCAATCCTGACTTTCCCGGCCTGCTCGACTAGCCGTTTTGCCCTGTTTCGCCGCAATCCTTGGGACTACAAGCCAAGGGTCACCGCCGGCACTAAACATGCCGATGTGCGGGTTTCTTGTTGTTTTCTGCCTCTCCGGATCGGCTCCTCGCTCGTCCGGAACGCGCTTGCCTGGCAAGACTGCTTCCACCAATGCAGCGCGGAAATAGCCTGGATAAATGCCCTTTTCTCTGCGGATTTGAACAGAGAATTCCAAAATATCCAGTTCTTGGAATTCTTTCGCTTAAACGATTAAGTTTAGAGCGAGGGAAAGTTATCCACTGAGCCGGGCAACATTAAATCCGCGACCTCTATCACTTGTCAAGAAACAAAATTAGGGATTGTGAACGCCATTGAGAAGAAACGAGTTGCGACTTTATGGGGAAATTAGTTAAACGTTTACCGTTTTTAAGAGCGCTTTTTGCAGCGATTTCGTACTTTAAGTGCTGCCATTTAGACGAAAAAAGGCCCGGCAGGGAGATTTTCCCCGCCGGGCCTCGGTTAGATAGTCGGCTTAGAAGGTGAACTTGCCGCCGAGTTGCAATGCGCGCGGATCCCAAGTGCTGGTGACGTAACCCATGTCTCCAGATTTGGAACTGCCGTCAGAGTTAAAGTTACCGGGGTTATACGACGTATTGATGCCGTTGTACTCGGTGTGGTTGAAGGTGTTGAACGATTCGATGCGGAGTTGGAATGCAGCCCGCTCGGTGATCGCAAATGACTTGTAAAGCGAAGTCGTGAAGTTGACACGGCCAGGTCCGACGATCGCGTCCTTGCCTGAACTGCCGAAGCCCAGGTTCGTTCCGCCGTCCCACACCGGGGTAGGTACGGAGAACTGGCTGGGGTCAAACCACTTACCGAACTTCTTATCGTAGTGAACCTTGCCGTTGACATTGGGACGGTTGGTGTATCCGCCGTTCAGTCCGACTGGGTCATAGTTGACGGAGAGGCTGGGGCTGGCGACTAAGCCAGACTCATCAACCACCGTGCCGGCCAGTTCCCATCCGCCTGCAACTGAACGGACCAGCCCTTGGCTCTTGTTGAAGAAGGGCATCTTGTAGACGTAATTGATGCTCAACGCATTACGGCGATCGAGGATGCCCGATCCCTTGTCATAGAGGGAGTTGAAAGGATTGCTGATGCTGTTGAGGTCGACGCTGCCCCAGGTCGAATCGATCTGGTGCGAATACGTGTAGTCAACTTCACCGCTCAGTCCCCATCTGTTCTGGATGCGAAGACCGGTCTGCA
>Ga0224527_1000049_pt1 | contig 89927 bp, 76 predicted proteins | sample CBST0metaG_FD_179882 | JGI IMG/M metagenome (GOLD analysis project Ga0224527, IMG submission 179882) | Peat soil microbial communities from Stordalen Mire, Sweden - C.B.S.T0 | ecosystem: Environmental > Terrestrial > Soil > Wetlands > Peat | place: Sweden: Norrbotten County, Stordalen Mire...
GGAACTGAGGCGGGCTTTTTGCTATGAGTTCTTGGCTGACCCTATCCCAATATTCTGCTCCACCCAAAACTGGAAATCCGGCATGTTAAACAATCCTGTATTTCTACTTATCACAATGACAATACCACTTTTCAATCGCCGCTTTTACCCGCTCAACAGGTAGAAACTCTTGTTCCAGACGGTTGTTCGTCTCCCGCAGTAACCGTTGGTAGAGTTCTTGTTCCAGGGCGGTCAACTCACAGGGAGAAGTCTCTCCCGCTGATTGTGGTTCTGCAACGGCATTCGCAGGTGCATAGTCATTGTAGACAGCCTCGTTCATCAGCAATACGGTCAGGCTTGGTTGATGCTGACGAGCACGAGCCAACATGGTTAGGCCCCACGCAACCGCCGAATCAAGTATTGTTGACGAGGTTTTAGCAAAAGTTATTGATATACTGGACCCTCAACTGAATTAATAGCCGCCAGAATATATCCCTTTAAAATACAATTTCCTCAGAGCATCCCCATGGGGGAGCGAGCATCTTCCAATGATTTTAGTGGGTTACGCGCCGACGCCATGTCGCTGCCTAGCTTACAAATCGCGAGTTCAACCGGCAGCGGCATAAGCACATCTGCTTTATCGTTCTGTTGAGAGTGCTTACTAGCCTTATCTGTCTTCATGGAGATGAATGGCATTGGCAAGAATACCTATCCGAGTTCGATTATGGAGTGATCGCTCTATGTCTCTCAACGACACGAAAATCCGCCGTCTCAAACCTTCTGATAAACCCTTAAAGTCTCTGGTTCACACGATCCTTATCTTTTCGTCAACTCAGACGTAATGAAATTTTTACGGGAACAACTGCTTTTCCGCGACGGGCAACCCTTCATATTGTCGGCACAACGCCTTTTTCTGATCAAACACCGATCAATACCAGGTGAATAATTATGTACATCGTTATTGACGGCGATCGCGCTGGTTTTCATCACCCTCAAGCCACTTCTTCATTGTTTCTGAGCAACGACCAAAGGAGCACCGCGCCTACCAAATCAAATATGGACAAGAGTACAAACAAGGGACTGAAGCCGATAGTGTCCGCCAAGGCACCCACCACCAGTGCAAACAGACAGCTGGCAAGCCAGGCGGCCATCCCAGTAAAACCATTGGCGGTAGCGACTTCCTCTGATCTGAACACATCGGAAGAGAGCGTAATCAGGGCTCCGGAAAGAGATTGATGGGCAAATCCGCCGATACACAGCAGCACAATAGCGGCAAAAGGATTACCGAACAGACCTATCATCCCCGGAGCAATCATAAGGATGGCCCCCACCGTCACCACCAGCTTGCGGGAAATGATCAGGTTAACGCCGAAAACCCGTTGGAAAAGTACCGGCATATACCCCCCCAAAACGCAGCCCAAATCGGCAAACAGCATAGGCATCCAGGCAAATAAGGCGATTTGCTTAAGGTTAAAACCATAGGTTTTCACCATAAATAGGGGAATCCATGCATTAAAGGTCCCCCAGGCGGGTTCCGCCAGGAAACGGGGAAGCGCGATAGCCCAAAACTTCCGCAGGCGCAGCAGCTCGCCCACCTTGATTTTTTTTACCACCGCCCCGTCAACAGCATGATGCTGCCCGGCAAGGATGTACCGACGTTCTTCTTCACCCAGATGTTTTTGTTTGGTTGGATGGCGGTAGACGCACAGCCAAAGCACGGCCCACGCCAGACTAAAACAACCCACGATAATAAAGGCCAACCGCCAACTGTGATACATGATGGCCCAAGCCACCAACGGTGGCGCGAAAATCGCCCCCGCGGAAGATCCCAAATTAAAATAGCCTACGGCGACGGAACGCTCCTTTGCCGGAAACCATTCACTGCTCGCTTTGAGGCCAGCGGGTATCATGGCGCTTTCCGCCAATCCCCCGGCGCCACGGCATGCCGCCAGGCCAATCCAGCTGTGGGATGTGGATGCCAGGATACAAAACAGCGCCCATATAACGGCAAATAATGCATACCCGACCCGGGTTCCCAGCGTGTCAAGGACATAGCCCACAACGGGCTGGGCCACCGTGTAACAGGCGGAAAAAATAGCAATAATGTAAGAATATTGCTGAGTGGTGATATGCAACTGCGTTTGTAACGTCGGTGCCGCAGCGGAAATTGTGTTCCTGGTGAGGTAACAGAGGATGGTACCAAGTGTAACCAAGCTAATCATATACCAGCGCATACCACTTATCTTGCGCATACAAAAATACCTCCAAAAGAGTTGGAAAAATTGGCAGAAAAGGACATAGGTAAAATCTTGTTATTTTTTTGGTTTGGGAGGTTAACTTCATCGCTGCAATGGGTTCTCTAGCAGCGTGGGAAGGAACTTATCCTACGTGAGATACTGCTAAACTCGGATAGATAACCGGTTGATCTTTGTCAAATTCTGGCAGAATGGGGTCGTTTATACGGAATTCACATGATCTTGATCACAAATTTTGATACTCATATTGACTTTTTAAATGTAACGCAGAGCAAAAAAACATTTTATCCATTGCGGATTGCAGGGCCGCATTAGCGCTGGAAGCATCGTAATTTATCATCCTCATGGCGGCTAAGGGCAGCCAATGGGCAAGGCTCTGATATGGACTGGAATGTCAGCGTTAAGGGGGACCACCCGCTTAGGCGCACCCGCTTGTTAGCATGCAGGCGCGCCTTTATTGCCTTATAAACAGACGATTAGTTGAATACCATGCCGCCATCAATAATCAGCGCTTGTCCGGTCATATAGTCTGAGTCGGGTCCCGCCAGATAGGATACACAGGCCGCCACGTCCTCCGGCTCGGATATCCGGCCCAACGTGACTGTTTTTGCCCACTGTTGCAGACCCCACTCCAACGATTGCTTATTTTCATCAGCGACTTTTTTGGCGATGTTCTCCATCATCGGCGTACGCACAATGCCAGGGCAATAGGCATTGACAGTCACGCCGAGTTTAGCCAGGTCGCGGGCAGCCGTTTGAGTAATGCCCCGGACGGCAAATTTGGTTGCGCCATAGACTGCCAGGTCAGGGTTGCCTACTTGTCCTGCCTGGGATGAGGCGTTGATTATCTTGCCTACGATTTCGCCGGGTTTGGCAGGTTTTCTGGCTTTGAAGTGTTTAAGGGCGGCTTGGATACCCCAATAGACGCCACCCACATTCACGTCAAAAACTTTATGGTAGATTTCCGGCGTAATATCCTCAAGCGGGGTCGTCGGACCTAAACCTGCATTATTGACCATGACATCGAGTCGGCCGAACTTTGCCACCACCTGATCGACAGCGGATAGAACCTCTTCTTGTTTTGACACATCCACCGACACGGCCAAGGCTTTGCCGCCGGCTGCCTCAATCAATGCCACCGTCTCTTTTGCTGTAGTCGTGTTAAAGTCCAGGCTGCCGATAGCAAAACCATCTTTAGCCAAGCGCAGCGCAATGGCTCTACCAATGCCCTGACCGGCCCCGGTGACAACCGCGACTTTCTTGCTTGAATCGACCATTGTTTCCTCCTAGGTCTCTGATTTACACGTGAAGCCGTTTTACAAATGACTTCCGATTATTCTCTTTAAGGCATAGCAGAAAAAAATGACTTTTTCTTGGTAAAAGTCATCATTTGACACAGGGTTTAAAAAATTTCAACGCCGGATTGTATTTAATCAGCTGGTGCTGGACGACAAAGCGCATAATGATTTAAGAAATAGAAAAGTAATCAAGAAAGTAAAAGAAAGTATTAATCAACGCACTTTTGATGAACTAGTGCTACACAATGAAAAAGGCAATTGAGATAAGGATTTTACCGCATGTCAAGTAAAGCAAGATTAAGTTTATTATTTTTGTTCTTGGTACTAATCGTTGGCGGATCAGTTATTAGCGGATCGTTTTATACCATTGATCAGGGCGAGCGTGGTGTTATTTTACGGTATGGTAAAGTTGTTGATATCGCGGAACCGGGGCTGGGTTTTAAGCTTCCGTTTATTGAAGATGTTAAAATTGTATCCACACAGATACATGCGGTTACATATAAAGGATTGCAAGCATATAGTCAGGATCAACAACCAGCGACAATGAATGTCTCAGTTAACTATCACGTAACAGATGGCGATGCGGCAGCATTATATACTCAGTTTGGCACAGTCGAAAATCTGGAGTCACGCATCATTGATAAACAAGTTCCAACACAAATGGAAAATGTTTTCGGTCAATATACAGCAATTTCGGCAGTACAGGATCGTAATAAGCTGGTGGCTGATCTAACGGCTGCAATTAAAAACAAAGTCGTTGGGCCTGTGATCATCGATAGTGTTCAAATTGAAAATATTGATTTTAGTGCTGCCTATGAGCAATCCGTTGAAACACGGATGCAAGCGCAAATTGCAATTGAAACACGGCAACAGGAATATAAAACATCTCAAATCAATGCACAGATTCAGGTTACCAATGCACAGGCTCAAGCTGATAGTCAGCTAGCGAAAGCAAAGGCAAATGCGGAAGCAACACGCATACAGGGTGATGCAGACGCGGCGGCGATACTGGCGAAAAGCAAAGCGTTGCAAACGAATCCATCATTAGTAGCATTAACTGCTGCTGAAAAATGGAATGGTCAACTACCGACAACGATGATCCCAGGCAGTACTGTTCCATTTATTACAGTAGGAAACGATAAGTAGCACTAACCGTTTTATAAATCAAAAAACCACCTAATGGCGCAGAAGCATTAGCATCAGCCGCCCATCGTAGGCGAGCATCCCATGAACGAGCCAGATGTGGTGGCACCGCGCTGGTCAAGAGCGTGCCCCAGGCTGCGAACAAAATGGTCGGGAACCTGTGCGCAACAGGACCCGATCCGTATCCGTATTATCTGCCGGTATTAAAAAAGGCCACGGTTTCCGTCAGCCTCCGGGTTTGCTCTTCCAGGGCGCTTGCCGCTACCACCGCCTGCTGGATAAGCACAGAGTTCTGGTGAGTCACTGCGTCGATTTGCACAACGGCTTCGTTAACATGGCTGATTCCTTGGCTCTGTTCATCGGTCGCGACGGAAATTTGCGACATAATGTCCGAAACATGCTGCACAGCCTCTATCATGTCGTCGATATTGCTGCCGGCCATTTTAATCTGTGAAGAGCCGCTATTGACGCGATCCATGGACTCTTCCACTAGTCCTTTTATCTCTTGCGCGGCCTGGGAACAGCGTAATGCCAGACTACGCACCTCACTGGCAACAACGGCGAATCCCTTGCCTTGCTCACCGGCTCTGGCCGCTTCCACCGCCGCATTCAGGGCAAGGATATTGGTCTGGAAAGCGATACCGTTTACCACCTCAATAATATTGGCTATTTTCCCGGAACTTTCAGAGATACCGTTCATTGTGTCATTCACACTCTGCATCAACACACCGCCGCGAGAGGCAATGTCCACCGCGCCACGAGCCAATTCACGCGCCTGCCCCGTATTCGCCGCATTTTGTTTTACGGCGGCGGTAATCTCTTCCATGCTGGAGGAGGTTTTTTCCAGAGATATCGCCTGCTGCTCGGAATGCGCGACTATCTCCTGATTTCCGGCGACAATGTCATGGGTGCTGGTGTTGATGATATCAGCGCCATCGCGGATCTCTTCAATGACCGCGGTCAGTTGCTCGCGCATAATGCCCATTTTATATATCAGGCTTGAGCTGTCATTGGCTTTTTTATCAACCGCGTGGAAAAGCTCCCCGGAAGCAATCCGGTTGGCGACTTCAACGGCATAGCGCGGTTCACCGCCCAAGGTGAGCAATGTACCCCGGTTAATCACGTACACGAGCATAGAGAGCAGAATGCTGATGCCACCGAATACAAAAATATTCTGATAAAGCGAGACCAGAAACGCTTGGTTGATATCATCAACATAAAGGCCAGTGGAAATTATCCAGCCCCAGGGCGCCCACGGAATGCTGTAAGCAATTTTCGGCTGAGGTTTCGTGTCGCCCGGACGGGGGAAAACATAGGCCGTATAACCGGCATTATTGTCTTTGGTGATGGTCACCATGTCTCTGAAAAGATATACCCCATTAGCATCGGTGATGTCAGGCCCTTGGCCAATCAGCTTTGCATTGATTGGATGCATAATGACCTGGGCTTGGGTATTGAGTACCGTAAAATACCCCGTTTCGCCATAACGCAGATTCTTAACGGTCTGAATTGCGCGCTGTTGCGCTTCCGCTTGTGATATCAATCCTTTGTCAACAAGATCGCTTTGCATTTTAACGACGCTCAGGGCCAGTTGCGAGACATCCCTTAACTCGTTTTTCCGCAGTGTAAGCTGGTCTTCTTTAACCTTCACCGAGCCAAAGATTAATGTCCCGGCAAGGCATGCGAGCGCGACGACGAGTGGGAGCCAAAGTTTATGGGCAAGTGATAATTTCATGGCATGATTACCTATTGTTGTTTTATATGGCTGGTAACGCGTCGACCCCCTGGTTCCAGACCGCGTCTTTATGTCTTTATCGGAAACAAAAAAAAACAAATTAATCGATAAAAGTGATATAGAGATTCGAGATGCTAATTTTTGTTATAAGCAAATTAACCATATGATAATAAAGTTATTATTTTGCAATGGGGTGAATAACCCATTAAATCTTTATATGCAAAATACGAGCGTGATCACGATATGTTAATCAGCGAGTAGCGGTTAAGTTTTTCTTCAACGCGGTAAAGAGGCTTCGCATCCCTAAAATGATGGAGATAATTTTGGCGGATTAATGAATTTAATTCATGGAAATGGGATAGCTATATCGCCGCGCTAAGCTACCACGTCACCGCCGAAGACGAACAGTTTATCGATAGCCTGGTGGTGCCGTGGCACGCTTCAACAGCGGGATATAACGATCCGAATTATCCTGTGGAACGACGTAGCATTCGCTGAATCGACATGACCAATTATGGCTATTTCAGCCAACCTTATCGTCTACCCTCTAGCCAAGACGCAGCTATATTAGTAATGTCTTATTGATTAGCGCAAAGCGCGAAGGCTTGCTCAAAAATGCAGTTATAGATTGATAACGTATTTTGCTTATGAGGAGTCAGTTATGAAAAAGATTGGTATTAATGGCTTTGGACGCATTGGTCGGTTGGTGTTGCGCCGTATTCTGGAAACCAACAGCGAGGTGGAAATAGTCGCCATCAACGACCTCACTTCACCTAAGGTGCTGGCGTATTTGTTAAAGCATGACTCAAGTTATCGCAACTTTGCCGGTACGGTGGATTACACCGACGACGCCATTATCGTTAACGATAAAAAAATTGCCGTCTATGCCGAGAAAGAGGCCAAAAACATCCCTTGGGGCAAACTTGGCGTCGAGATTGTGGTCGAATCTACCGGTTTCTATACTTCCAGCGAAAAAGCCCAGGCCCATCTGGATGGCGGCGCGAAAAAAGTGCTGATTTCCGCGCCTGCCGGAAATATGAAAACCATTGTCTTCAACGTAAACAGCGACGCCATCACGCCTGAAGACCAATTTCTGTCCGTAGCGTCATGCACCACCAACTGTCTGGCTCCGATGGCCAAATTTCTTAACGACAGTTTCGGCATTAAAATAGGCACCATGACCACCATCCATGCTTATACCGGCACCCAGTCTTTAGTCGACGGTCCCCGGGGCAAGGATTTGCGCGCATCGCGGGCGGCGGCGCAAAACATTATTCCACACACCACCGGAGCCGCGAAGGCAATCGGTCTGGTCATCCCCGAGTTGCAAGGCAAGCTGAAAGGTCACGCCCAACGGGTGCCGACGCTCACCGGTTCAGTCACGGAACTGGTTTCGGTATTAGAGAAGAAAGTCACTGTCGATGAAGTAAATGCCGCGGCGAAAAAGGCGGCTGAAGGCAATGAATCTTTTGGCTATACCGACGAAGAAATCGTCTCTTCCGATATTGTCGGCACGCATTTCGGGTCGGTTTTTGACGCAACCCAAACCGAGGTCAGTGAAGTCGGCGATCTGCAACTGGTGAAAACCGTGGCTTGGTACGATAACGAGTATGGCTTCGTCACCCAATTAGTGCGCGTACTCGATAAAGTCGCGGCGTATTGATTGTACCTCCTCTCCCCGGTCGTCTCCTGTCGGAAGGGGTCAGGGAGAGGAAGTATATCGATTGTTTGCGCCTGATTGGAATGTTAAATCTCGATCTGCGTGCCCAACTCAATGAGCCGATTGGGTGGAATCTCAAATTCTTCCGCCGAGCGCAACGCATTGCGGCTCAGGGTGATAAAGAGCTTACCGCGCAGAAACAGGTACCAGGGCCGTTTCCCCAGAATCAAGGCTTCTTGCGACATAAAGAAGGAGGTTTCCATTATCTGGCAGGATAACCCTTCCAGACCGCAGCGGTGAAATACCTCCAGCATATTCGGCTTTTCATGCCAGCCATAACGGGCGATCACCCGCCAGAAAGTGGGCGAAAGCTGCTCGATAACCACCCGCCGGACGTTATGCACATAAGGCGCATGCTCGGTGCGCAGCGTTAAAAGAATGACGCGTTCATGCAATATCTTGTTATGTTTGAGATTGTGTAACAACGCAAACGGGATCACATTAATCCCCCGCGACATAAACACCGCTGTCCCCGGCACCCGCATCGGCGGATGTTTTTCCAGCGACGCAATCAGCGCCTCGAGGGAACGTCCGTGCGCGTTAAGGCGTTTAAGCAATCTGAAGCGTTCGCTCTTCCAGGTGGTCATGATGATAAACATCACCAGACCCAGCGTCAGCGGCAACCAGCCGCCGGAGAATAATTTAAGCGCATTGGCGGCGAACATCGGCGCATCGATAATCAGAAGCGCCGCCAGGATCGTGTAGACCAGCCCGCGAGGCCAGTGCCAATTGTTCACCGCGACCCAGGTCACCAAAATACTGGTCAATAGCATGGTGCCGGTTACCGCAATGCCATATGCCGCCGCCAAATTGCTCGAATGTCGCGTGGCGGCGATCACCAATACCACCGCGATATATAAAATCCAGTTGATAACCGGCACATAAATCTGTCCGGCCTCAATTTCCGACGTATAGATAATACGCATCGGCGGCATATATCCCAGGCGCACCGCTTGTCGCGTCAAGGAGAATACGCCGGAAATAACAGCTTGCGAGGCGATAATGGTCGCCAACGCCGCCAGAACCAACAGAGGAATCAACGCCCAGGCCGGCGCCAGTAAAAAGAATGGATTTTCAATGGAGCCGGGATCTTTTAGCAACAACGCCCCCTGGCCAAAATAATTAAGCACCAGAGCAGGTAAAACCACTGAAAACCAGGCTAACCGGATGGGAAATTTACCGAAATGGCCCATATCGGCATACAACGCTTCCACGCCCGTGATCGACAACACCACCGCGCCAAGGGCAAAGAATGACAATTGTTTGAATTTGATGAAAAAGTGCAGCGCCCATTGCGGATTAAGCGCCCGCAGGACATCGGGATAAGCCACAATACTGCGCAAGCCAAGCACCGCCAGCGTCAGGAACCAGATCAGCATCACCGGCGCAAACAGCTTACCGACGCTGCCGGTGCCATGTTTTTGAATCATAAACAACAGCGTTATGACCAGAATGGAGGCAGGGACGATATAAGCATCATAGCCGGGAGCGACAATCACCAGCCCCTCCATGGCGGATATGACTGAAATAGCCGGCGTAATCACGACGTCGCCATAGAAAAACCCGCTGCCTATCAACCCCAGTATCACGATCCATGAAGCGGTGCGACCCACGGCATGACGGCCAGCCAGCGACATCAGCGTCATAATGCCGCCCTCGCCCGCATGATCGGCCCGCATCACATAGATCAGATATTTTAACGAAACTATCAGGATCAGCATCCAGAAAATCAGCGAGAGGAAACCAAACACCGCGTCAGGACGCACTTCAAAACCATATCTGCCGGAAAAACATTCTCTCAAGGTATAAAGGGGACTGGTGCCGATATCACCATAAACCACCCCAATTGCCGCCAATGTTGCCACCGATAATGGCTGTTTGTGTGCTGTATTCATGTTATTACAGTAACATCCGAAGGCTGTAGGCGCGCGTCAGGAAGCCATGACGACTGCACAAACCGCCCAGTATGCGCTTATCAAACCAATTACCCAGCGTTATATCAGATTGAGATGTAACATCCGTTATCTTCCGCCGTACTATGACGCCTACCGTAACACTGATTCAGGCAATGTTAAACGGAAGGGAAGTGTGATATGCCATCTAGAAAAATACTTGCGGCTGATCTACAACCCGAAAATCTCTCTGGCTCAGTGCTTACTCTGCAATAGCCAGGCGACCGCGAATGCAGTCACCTGAAGGAAACGGAATTGGCGCAACAAGCTGCCCGACAGGCTTGTGTCATTCAAAGAACATCCAGCAGCCATTTTTGCGCGGGCGTCAGCCGGCTGGCGGTGGCCGTCGTCAACCATTTGCGTTGATCTTGCTGCTGCGGATCGTTGCGATCAATGTATAGACCATGTAATACGCGCCGGCGCGTGCCGATCCTGTTAGTGGTGCCGCCATGCCAGGCGTGGGCGTTATAAATCATCACGCTGCCTGCGGGACATTCAAAGATGATTTCATCGGGATGTGGTTTACCCGTATCAGCCAGTGCGTCTTCCGGCAATTCGGGGCGCAGATGCGTGCCCGGAATAATTCGCGGCGCGCCATTGGCCGCGCTCAACTCATCAATAGCCCAGATGCAATTGACCAAATGTATTTTGGGAAAATCCGGGCGCGGTTTTTTCCAATCCGCATGCAACGGTTGATGACCGCCGTTTTGCAGCGCTTCACGGGCATTCAGGCTGGAAAGCTTGAACTCGCCCTTGAAAATATGCTTACATGCCGCCAGCACCAGCGGATGCGACCAAACTTTTTCCCAAACCGTTCCCTTGTTAACCAGGTTGGCGATGCGCGTCGCCGATTCTTCCTGATGATGCTCTAACGCCAGGTTATCCCCTTCTTGTTCAACTATGGCGTCGAACATGCTGCGCATCTGGACAAGCCAGTCAGCATCAATGACATGATGCACCACTGTATATCCCAGGGTATCCAGTTCAGTTATCATGTGCCGGGGCAATTCAATGTCGGCGCCTAACGCGTCCAGATAGTATTCCGATTGATGTGTCATAGGATTTATCCTTTTGGCTTTGTAACGAATTTGTGAAATAAAATTAGCTGATAAACCGCGGGAAAAATGCAGGAAAATTATACGAAATACTGGACAACAGTGGACTCGCAACGAAAGTGTGACTGACTGCAAATGTTGCTAAGAGGTAAAATTCCACTACGCTTAGCTCCTTCAGTTATAAATAGACCAGTGACTGGGGTGCGAAAACACCTGCAATTTGAAGTATGACGGGTATGACGGCAATACGCGACGACGGTTGGTTTATAGCTCGGTTACTGTTTTTACTCTCACAATAATTATTATTTTCATACGAAGAATTAAAAAGTCTTTCAAATTGACGCTACCATCGAAAATCTCCCGCTCGCCAGAATGAACTTAATTTCCTCAACACAAACCCTGAACAAGGTATAATAGTGTTGAACCTTTAAATAAACAGCGCTATATAATCTTTGAGGCGCGGTAAAACACTTTTTTTATTGTGTCAAGTAACGGCAAAAACCGTGATCTAGCTCAATAAAACTTCAATTGAGTTGGTTAATACTTACGAATGAAAGTTATATATGTTCCATAAAAATTTTTGAGGCGTTTCACGGCATAGCGAGAAGAACCGACCTGTTCTCGCTGGAGGAAATAGGCAATTAAGTTGTAATTGAAATAAATATATTGCAAGACCCAATAGCGTTAGGAACGCTAATAACTGACCAAGAGGTGCAAAATGAGTAAATTCGTTTTCTCTTCACCACGGAAGTATGTACAAGGCCAAGGTATAATTAATCAACTTGGAGATTATATTGCCGAACTCGGCACCAGTGCTTTTTTAATCGCAGATGAAATAGTTTGGCAATTAGTGGGTGAAAAAGTTATTTCCGCATTAAAAGCTAAAAGTGTGCAATTTAATTATGAGTGCTTCAATGGCGAAGCCTCTCGCCAAGAAATTCTGCGTCTCGCGGATCGATCCCGAAAAGTCAGTTCATCAGTTATTGTTGGACTCGGCGGCGGCAAAACGCTGGATACCGCCAAAGCGGTGGCCGATGAACTGAAAAAACCCGTCGCTATCGTCCCGACTATCGCTTCGACCGATGCCCCCTGTAGCGCGCTTTCGGTTATCTATTCCGATTCCGGCGTCTTTGAAAGCTACCGCTTTTATACCAAAAACCCCGATCTGGTGTTGGTGGATACGGAAATTTGCTGTCAAGCTCCGGTACGCCTGTTCGCCTCAGGCATCGCCGATGGGCTGGCGACTTACGTTGAAGCACTGGCCGTCGTCCGGTCCCATGCGAAATCAATGGTTGACGGCACGCCCACCATCGCCGGTATGGCCATCGCCGAAGCCTGCGAAAAAACCCTGCTGACTTACGGTTATAGCGCCTATACCTCCGTGGCGGAACATTTAGTGACGCCGGCGGTGGAAGCGGTGGTTGAGGCGAATACCCTGCTTTCCGGCCTTGGTTTTGAAAACGCAGGACTGGCGGGAGCTCATGCTATCCATAATGGGTTTACCGCCATCAGCGGAGAAATTCATCATTTGACGCACGGCGAAAAAGTCGCTTATGGCACCTTGACGCAAATGGTGTTGGAACAACGCCCGGATGAAGAAATCGCGCGGTATATCCGTTTTTATCGCAGCATAAAAATGCCCACTACCTTGAAAGAAATGCATCTGGAAAATGAAAGCTGGGAAAATCTGGTTAAGATCGGCAATTTAGCCAATAACGATGGCGATACGTTGAAGAATCTGAATCCCAATCTCACCGGCGAAGATGTCGCCTACGCTTTGCGGGCAGTGGATGCGTTCAGTAAAGTCATAGACTGATGGGGAGTTGGAGAATGGGCTAGCGCCCCGTTTGATCCTGCTCGGAGTGTTAACACCGACCGGTGTGGTTTGGGGGCGCGTGGAGCCTAGCCCGCCAGGGGGCGTTGGTCGACTTTCGCCGATTCGCCGCCCCTTTGGCGGGCTTTCCCGATGGGTTGGTGCGTCGATCCCTGACCGATGTGGGTCCGGTGTGCGCCGGGCTGTGCCGCTAATTGAAGCTGTTTGAATAGTGTAATCTTATTTTTGTGTTTATTTTCAGTATTTTATATTTATCTACTTAACATTTTCCCCCTCCGTTTCCTTCTCTTGGCCAAACATTTTTCTGACCAATACCCGCTTTCCGCTGAAACTTAATATGTGATCTTGCCTGCAAAAAATTCTAATCAGTCTTGTATGGTAGACGGACGAGTGCGTATATTTGCGCGACTTCATTAACCATTAGCAATATTCATTAATGAATAATCGTTAAATTATTTCATTTTCGTCACTTTTGGACATGTTATGAGGACTGCGCCTGCAGAAGGCCTGATCGCTTGCCCTGACAAAATTTCGCCACGGCCAACCATGCCATGGGTGACGACCCGACCGGTATTGGTTATGCACCGATCAACGAACATGGTGTGAAAAATGTAAAAACGCTCCCGTGCCAATGAAATGAAACGGGTGACTTCTGATCTTTATTGCCGTTAAGTGGAATTTAACATGAAGATAAAACATCTGAGATGGTGGATGATTGGGCTTGTCTCATTGGGAACCATTATCAATGCGTTAGCGAGAAGTTCGTTGAGCGTGGCGGCGCCAACGTTATTTCAAGAAATACATATCTCTGAGGCGCAGTATTCCTGGATATTAAGCGCTTTCCAATTGTCCTATACCATTGCTCAGCCTATTTGCGGTTTTATTATCGACTCAATTGGCCTGAAGCTTGGTTTTTTCATTATGATAATTGCCTGGTCATTAACCAATATGGCACATGCCGGTTGCACCAGTTGGGGCGGCTTGGCTTTTTTACGCGGTCTTATGGGTTTCAGCGAAGCCGCAGCGATTCCAGCCGGGGTGAAATGCAATTCCGAATGGTTTCCGGCGCAGGAACGCGGCGTCGCCGGCGCCATTGCCAATATTGGGACCTCCATTGGCGCAATGTTGGCGCCGCCATTAGTGGTCTGGGCTATTTTGGCCTATAACTGGCAAATGTCTTTTGTTATCACAGGCGCGTGTGGTTTGGTTTTTGCCATATTATGGTGGTTTCTCTATGACACGCCTGAAAAAAATAAACGCCTCTATTCTGATGAAGCTATTTATATCACTGACGGACAGGAAAAATATCTCGCTGCCGATCAGAAAAAAATCTCTGTACTCACATTACTCGCCAGCCGCAATTTCTGGGGTATCGCCCTGCCCCGATTTCTTGCCGATCCCGCCTGGGGCACCATCAGCTTTTGGTTACCTGTTTACTTAATTACCGTACGGCATCTGCCATTAAAAGAAATCGCCATGTTTGCGTGGTTACCGTTTCTGGCCGCGGATTTTGGTGGACTGGCTGGTGGCTTTTTGAATAAATTCATGATGAAACGCTGGAATATAACCACCGTTAATGCCCGGCGTATTGGTTTTACCGTGGGCGCAATGCTGATGTTGCCCTTGGCGTTTGTCGGGTTCGTCAAAAGCCCTTACCTGGCCATCGGTCTGGTTTCCATTTGTGGTTTCGCCCATCAAATGCTGTCGACGCAATGCATCACAATGGCCACCGATTTATTCAGTAAAAGACAATGTTCCACCGTCAGCGGCTTTGCCGGCACCGCGGGCTGGACCGGTATTTTGGTCTGTACGCTGATTATGGGCGCCCTGGTAAAAACCATTGGTTATAACCCGTTTTTTATCATTCTTAGCGTATTGGATCTGATCGGCGCCATTATCCTTTGGACAGTGGTTATAGCGCCGACAGCAAAAAAAAATGAACCTGTCGAATTGATCACGGCAGAAAGCACTAATTAAAAACACTGGGGGATATGTTATGAAACGCTGATCAATTAAATCAATAATTTCACAACATCAATTTAAACATAAAATGCAAATACGTTTGTAGCAGTCAGTGTTCTATCAACCTTGACGATATTAAGGTGCGGATAGTGCTGACTAAGATATTGGCATGCTTGGTGAAGGAATAATACCAGCGATGCTATTCAAAATGACATTTATACGGAATGATGACTTATAATGAAAAAATCCATATTAGGGATTTCAATTGGCATAGTATTGTGTGGTGTCTCTTTTATCTCAAATGCTGAAATTACTTTGCTACAGCAAGATCCTCAGGCCTATGACTTATTAAGCCGCCTTAATCTTCAGGTGGGGGGCAGTATCAGGCCACAAATGAATGCGGTCACTGGCCAGAGTTCTTATAAAGATAATGTCTTTGATGGCGGTTCGCGTTTTCGGTTTTCATCGGATTATTATTTATTTGATGATGTCAGTTGGATCAACTATTACGAGCTTGGCGTAAACTTCCCGAGATTATTCGATTGGGATGGTCATTATGCTGACGGGGCCAACAACACCACACGCCGACAGCTTTTTACCGGATTCAAAAGCAAGACCTATGGCCAATTGACGTTCGGCCAGCAAATGAGTGTTTATTATGACGTCATCGGCGCAAAAACGGATGTGTGGGATGACGATATGTTGGCCCAGGCGCCAGGCAATGGCATCAATGGGGACTATGATGGTTCTTATCGCCCGCGCAAGACATTGAAGTATAAAGTCAGTGTGGGAAATGCCGATTTGTATGCCGCCTATTTGTTTGATGACCAAGACTATCTCACGCCGGATAATTTCCGCTACAAACGCGACGGCGGCGGATCGCTGGGTATCAATTACCATTTAACGCCTACACTGAGTTGGGGTTTGGCCTCCAACTACACCAAGGCGGAAATGAAAAATCCGGCCGATCACAGCGAGACGGATTATAACCAAACTATTACCGGCACCGGATTCAGTTGGCAGCCAGGTCATTGGTCGGTATCCGCCACCGGCGGCTTATATCAAAATTTCTTGATGACAAAAGTCAAAAATATCAATGATTACTTTGCTGGCGATGCTTACGGTATTGAATATTTCGCCGGTTATACCTTCCCGATCAATAGCTACGCTATTAAAACGATAAAACCTTATTTCATGGGTGATCGCATCGAATATCTTGACGACAGAAATTATGAGAAACTCGATAATGGCGTGGGTATCTCGTTCCAATTGAAATATGGTTTCCGTGTAGATTATGAACACGTCTTCACCACCGCGACCGGCCAGAATTATGGCACCAATATTATCCGAGCCTGGTACGATTTCTGATCAAAAGGTGAGGCACGCGCCGCCCCGGTAATAAAAGGTAGTAAAGATAACAAAACGGCCAGGTTTCGCATCGGCGCGCGAGCGCGCTTAGCGGTCCAGCCGGATTGTTATCTTACCGGCGGGAGCGGAAGCGCGGGAATAATTGATAAGTGGATTGTCATATTGCCAATCGGCATAGTAGGATGCGTTGTCGCTTATCAAAAAATCATCCCGACCATGATGTCAAAAGTCTGTTCTTTCAACAATAACGAGCCAATTAACTTACAGGTTTACCGTTTTTTACTAAATGAAATAATTTCTTGCTCATTCGCTCCCGGCAGTTTGTTATCAGAGAAAGACATCTCGGTTTATTTGAGCGTGTCGCGTCAATCGATAAGGGAATCCTTTATCAAACTGTCCGATGCCGGTCTGGTACAGGTTCTTCCACAACGGGGTACGTTTGTAAGGCGTATTTCCGCCAAACGCGTCGCCGAAGTGCGCTACATTCGGCAAACCATCGAATGCGCTATTGTGCGCCGCGCCTGTGAACGTATAACGGACGAGCAATTGTTATTGCTGGAGCATAATCTGCTGCGTCAGGCACTGGCGGCGGAAAATAATCAGATCGGGGAATTTTTCGAACTTGACGACCAATACCATCGTACTTTAGCGGATATTGCGGGATGTCCGCTTGCCTGGGAAATCATCGAGTCCATCAAGACCACGATGGATCGGGTCCGTTTCCTGAGCCTGAGCGTGGTCTCGCCGCCACAAGGCCTGATCGTTGAGCATAACCGGATTTTGGATGGCCTGAGAAAAAAGGATGCGGATGCCGCTGAGCAGGCGCTCCGTTTTCATCTTGAACAAATGATATGGTCCATAGATCCTATCGCCGCGCAAAATCGCGATTGGTTCGAATAAAGGCTTAGACAATCTTGCGGTCCGGATGCCCTGTCATTATCCGCCCATGCCCGGCCTATAATTCGAGTTCATGTTTAAGTAATGCCACCACAGCGTCGGCTGTATCGGCGCTGATCAATTGGTTGCGGAATTCTTCATGCATTATGCGGCGGGCCAGGCGCGAGAAAATACGCATATGTTGATCGTCCGCCGCGTGTTTGTTCAGCGTCAACATAATAATGAACCGCGCTTGTTCTTCACCCCAGCCTATGGGGGAACACAGGCGCGCCACGCTGATGGTCGATTGCTCGATATGTTCGGATTTGGTATGCGGGATGGCGAAACCAAACCCCAGGCCGGTTGAAAATACCGCTTCACGCGCCCATAGATCACCGGCGAGTTTGCGCGGATAACGACAGCGTCCGGCCAGCAGCAGATTATCCGCCATGCCTTTAATCACTTCTTCCTTGCTGCGCCAATCCTTGTCAAGCGCCACGCATTCCACGGCAATCAGCGGCGCGTTTTGCTGCTCCATGCGAAAAAGCGCAAGCAGATGTTCCACTTCCAAGGACGTACGGCACGCTTTTGCCTGTTCAAGCAACGCGCGGCACTGCACCGCGTCCAGTTTCGCCATCCGCGCCTTGGTCGCTGCGATGGCGGGGGGACTCATGCTGATTTCATCCAGACCCAATCCTGCCATCAGTGGCAATACCGACCCTTTCGCCGCCAATTCGCCGCACAAGCCAATCCACTTACCGTAACGGTGCGCTTGCTGTACGGCATGATCAAGCGCCCGCAGGAACGCCGGATTCAGACTATTATAATGCCGGGTGACTTTGGCATTATCGCGGTCCGCCGCCAACAGATATTGAGTCAGATCGTTGCTGCCGATACTGAAAAAATCGATTTCTTCGCAGCACTGATCGATGATAAACAGTACCGAGGGCACCTCCAGCATAATCCCCAGCGGGATGCTGGCGTCAAAGGGAATCTGGTCATCATTCAGTGAGCGCCTAACGTCCGCCAGTTGCTCCTTTACCCACAAGATCTCTTCCATGGAGGAAATCATCGGAATCATGATTTTCAACGGCCCGTGGGCCGAGGCGCGCAATATTGCGCGTAATTGCGTGTGAAACAGGGGGAGATATTCCTGATAGATGCGGATTGCGCGATACCCCAGGAACGGATTGTTTTCCGGGGGGATATTAAGATAATCGACCGGCTTATCGCCGCCGATATCGATGGTTCTGACGATAATCACTCTGCCTTCGGCGGCCTCTACCGCCTGGCGGTACAGATGATAGAGTTCGTCTTCCCCGGGCGCGCTTGAGCGATCCATATACAGCATCTCGGTACGAAACAACCCGATGGATTGGGCGCCTTGCCTGAAGGCGCCGCTCACTTCAATGGGGTGCGCGATATTGGCCGCCACTTCCATTCGCAGACCATCGGCGGTGCGGCCCGGCAGGTTCAAATAGGCGCTCTGCTGTTCGCGCAGACAGGCCGCGACCCACGCTTCCTGTCGATAATAACGCCGCACCGGTTCATCGAGCGCGCAAACAACCAGGCCCAGGTCGCCGTCGATTTGCGCCTGCTGGTAATGATAGGTCCGCAACGCATCGGCGTCGACGCCGACCAATGTGGGAATGTTAAACGAGCGCGCCAATATCACGGTATGGGAAGTGCCGCCGCCGTTGGCCAATAACAGCCCTTTAAGATAGCGTTTATCCAGTTCCAGAAACTGGCTCGGCGTTAACCCGTCGGCAATGCAAATACTGTCTTCGCTCAATGGCTGAAGGGAAGGAAAACAGTTTTCGCCATAGATCTGTTGCAATAGCTGAAAGCAAAGATCCCGAATATCCAACTCACGTTCACGCATATAGACGCTGGCGGATTGCGCCAATTGCCGGCCAAAATGGCGGGCGGCGGCGACGATTGATTGGGCGCAGCTGTCGCCGGCCAACAAGCCATCCAGCAATTGCTGGCGAAACACGCCATCGCCAAGCAGAGAACGGTGCGCCGCCAGCACGGCGATGGTGGTATCGTTGCCCTCCATAAGTCGGCGGTCGATTGACTTTCCCAGTTGCGCCATACCCTCGGCCAACATATGTTGTTCCCGCTCGACGCCTTGCGTCGGCGGCAATCCGGTCAAGGCATCGAGATCTCCCCCCGCCAGAGGGACAAGTTTTCCGCCGGCGCTCCCCTGACTGACCGGACGGGCGCGCAACAAGGTGGGATTGAGATTGGCCAGCGACGCCGGGATCGGCTCAAGCTCGTCGTTCTCGTCGTTTTTCGGTAAAACCTGGTCGCATTGCGGCAACTCATGCGCGATAAAAGCGCTCAGCCGTTCAAAAGCCGCCTGCTCGTCGTTGCCGGCGATAGTGACCCAGCAGTCGTCCCCCAGCAAAATATCGGCGCCGATCAGCGACAATACGCTCTTGCCGTCCCCGGTGACGCCGGTTCGCGAGTTATTCCACTGGAAACTGGATTCGAATTCTTTACATAGCGCTTCTATGTGGCTGGCGGGCCGGGCATGAAAGCCGTTGGGCAGCATACAAGTGAATGTCAAAATCTTGGCCATCGGGAATTCCTCTCGCAAAAGAGCCATCGGGCGAAACGGGTACGCCTTAAGGATAAAAGCCGAGGCCACGCCCTGGCTATGAGACAAAAAAGCCAAACACTGGAGAAATGTAAGCTATCGATGTAAATGCGAGACTGTTCACAAAGTTAGCTGAAATATGCGGCGTTCAGTGCGAACGGCAGTTTGAAGTAGATCTCATTTCCTCCCGGACATCACAAAAATCCAGTAAATGGCAGCTTTATCTTCTGTTGTATAACAGCCGGTATGCCTATTGTAATCATACTATATCCAGCTTCGGCGGAGACGGTTAGCGCCAATGCGTTGATTCGGAACAACCCGCTGGCGTCGGCAGCCTATATTTGATGAGGAATGTATGATGGCTAATATTATTGCTGTTACCGCTTGCCCGTCTGGGGTGGCGCATACTTATATGGCCGCCGAAGCGCTCGAACGCGCCGCCAAAAGCCGAGGCTGGCAGTGTAAAGTGGAAACTCAGGGTTCCATCGGCCTGGAGAATGAATTGACGCCGCAAGACGTGGCCGAGGCCGACCTGGTGATACTGACCAAAGACATCGGCATCAAATATGAAGAACGGTTCACCGGTAAAACGGTGGTGCGTGTGGGCGTCAGCGATGCGGTGAAACGCGCTGATGCCATCATGGACAAAATCGCCGTCCATTTGGCCAAGATCGCCTGAAGCCTTGACCCGGCGACGGCTGCCGGGCGTGTGGGCAGAATAACCCGAAAGGAGGATGTGATGAGTTCCCGTATTGAACGTCTAAAGGCCGCACTGTTCGCTCAACCCCGCGAAATATCACTGGAGCGCGCGCTGTTGTACACCGCCAGTTACCAACTTACCGAGGGAGAATCGACCATTATCCGGCGGGCAAAGGCCACGGCTTATATTCTGGAACATGTCGGCATCAGCATTCGTCCGGATGAATTGATTGCGGGCAATCGCACGCTAAAACCACGCTCCGGTATTTTTTCACCGGAAATGGATCCTTACTGGTTATTAAAAGAACTCGATACGTTCCCGACGCGCCCACAGGACCGTTTCACTATTTCCGAGGCGGACAAACGGATTTACCGCGAGCAATTGTACCCTTACTGGGAACAGCGCTCGATGAAGGATTTCATTAATCATCAGATGCCGGAAGCGGTGCAGGCGGCGACGCAAACACAGATTTTCAGTATCAACCAGACCGACAAAGGCCAGGGCCATATCATCATTGATTACCCGCGCCTGCTGGAAAACGGATTGGACCCGCTGTTGGCCGAGTTGGAACAACAGGTGACGCAACAGCCGGATAACGTTTTTTATCAGGCCGCTCTGTTGGCGTTGCGGGCGGCACAGTCCCATATTCTGCGCTATGCCTCGCTGGCGCGACGCATGGCGGACGACGGCCAGGATGAAATCCGCCGGCGGGAATTGCTGCGTATCGCCGCCATATCGGAACACATTGCCCATCATAAACCGCAAGACTTTTACCAGGCATGCCAGTTATTCTGGTATATGAGCACTATTTTGCAGTATGAATCGAACGCCAGCTCGTTATCCCTGGGCCGTTTCGATCAATATATGTTGCCGTTTTATCAGGCTTCGCTCAATCAGGGAGAGGACCCGGCGTTTTTACGCGAGTTGCTGGAAAGCCTCTGGGTGAAATGCAATGACATCGTCTTGCTGCGCTCCGCCGCCAGCGCGCGTTATTTTGCCGGTTTCCCGACCGGTTATACCATATTATTGGGCGGATTGACGGAAACCGGGCGCAGCGCGGTCAATGTTTTGTCGTTCCTGTGTCTGGACGCCTACCAGAATATTCGCCTGCCCCAGCCCAACCTCGGCGTGCGGGTCAATGAATTCATCGACCGCCCTTTTCTGCTGAAAACGGCCGAAACCATCCGGCTCGGTACCGGTATCCCGCAAATTTTCAACGACGAAGTGGTGGTGCCGGCATTCCTTAACCGTGGCGTGTCGCTGGAAGACGCGCGCGATTATTCGGTGGTCGGTTGCGTGGAATTATCGATCCCCGGCAGGACTTACGGCCTGCATGACATCGCCATGTTCAATCTGCTGAAAGTCATGGAACTGACGTTACTGGAAAACGAGGGACGCCCCGACATTACCTACCCACGCTTGCTGGGGTTGATTCGCGACAAAATTCGCCATTATGTGAAATTGATGGTCGAGGGGAGCAATATTTGTGATATCGGCCATCGTGATTGGGCTCCGGTGCCATTGCTGTCCTCCTTCATCAAGGACTGCCTGCAAAACGGCAAAGATATCACCGAGGGCGGCGCGCGGTATAATTTCTCCGGTGTTCAGGGCATCGGCATCGCCAATCTGAGCGATTCGCTGTACGCCTTGAAAGGGTTGGTGTTCGATCAAAAACGCATGAGTTTCGATCAATTACTGGCCACGCTGAAAAGTAATTTCGCCACGCCGGAGGGCGAGAAAGTCCGGGCGCGGCTGATTAACCGTTTTGAAAAATACGGCAACGATATAGACGACGTGGACAATATCAGCGCCGACTTACTGCGATTCTATTGCAAGGAAGTCGAGCAGTACCGTAACCCGCGCGGCGGTCAATTCACGCCCGGCTCCTACACCGTGTCGGCGCATATCCCTTTAGGCGCGGTAGTCGGCGCAACGCCGGACGGCCGTTTCGCCGGAGAACAACTGGCGGATGGCGGTCTCTCGCCGATGGTGGGCCAGGATTCGCAGGGGCCGACCGCGGTATTGAAATCCGTGAGCAAACTGGATAATTACCTGCTTTCCAACGGCACGCTGTTGAATGTGAAATTTACCCCAAGCACCCTGGAAGGGCCGCAGGGCCTGAATAAATTAGCGGATTTTCTTGGCGCGTTCACCAAGCTTAAATTGCAACATATCCAGTTTAATGTGGTCAATGCCGAAACGCTGCGCGCCGCACAGGCCCGGCCGCAGGACTTTGCCGGGCTGGTGGTGCGCGTGGCTGGCTACAGCGCATTCTTTGTCGAGCTGTCGAAGGAAATCCAAGATGACATCATCCGTCGAACAGCGCATCAACTGTAAACGTATACCGTCCGGAACTCAGCATACCGATACCGGGTCCGTCGGGCGTATATTCAATATCCAGCGCTATTCCCTGAACGACGGGCCGGGTATCCGTACCATAGTCTTTTTCAAAGGCTGTCCGCACACCTGCCCCTGGTGCGCCAATCCGGAATCTCTGTCAGGTCACATTCAAAACGTCCGGCGCGAGGCAAAATGCCTGCATTGCCATCCCTGTCTGAATGATGTGAAGGAGTGTCCGAGCGGCGCGTTCGAACAGATAGGACGGGATATTGCGCTGGCCGACCTGTTGCGGATCATCCTTAAAGATGAAATTTTTTATCGTTCCTCCGGCGGCGGCGTTACGCTGTCGGGCGGAGAAGTTTTAATGCAGGCGGAGTTTGCCGGTCAACTGTTGCGGCAATTGCAGGCACTGGGCATCCATACCGCCATCGAAACCGCCGGCGATGCGCCTTTCTCCAAAGTTTGGATGGTGGCGGAGCATTGTGATCAGGTACTCTTTGACCTGAAAATAATGGCGACCGATATCGCCAAAGAACGATTGAATATTCATCAGCCCCGCGTGCTGGCCAATTTTACCCGGCTGGTTAAACTGGGTATAAATATCATTCCCCGGTTGCCCCTGATCCCGGGTTATACATTGGATGCGGAAAATGTCGGCAGAATACTAGCCTTTTTGGCGCCGTTCAATTTACAGGAAATTCATATGCTGCCATTCCATCAGTATGGCGAAGCGAAATATCAATTGCTCGGACGTGAATATCTGATGCATGACATACCGCCGCCGACCGAACAGGACATCGCGCCGTTGCGCGCCATGGCCGAGTCGTCGGGTTTTCGTGTCACCCTGGGTGGGTAATATCAGGAGGCCGTCATGACAATCAAACTGGTGGCAGTCACCGCCTGCGTTAGCGGCGTCGCCCATACCTATATGGCGGCGGAACGATTGGAAAAACTCTGCGCCCAGGAAAAATGGTTGCTGAAAGTGGAAACCCAAGGCGCATTGGGCATAGAAAACACGCTGACCAAAACCGATGTTGCCCTGGCCGATGTTATCGTGTTGATTACCGATATTCCGCTCGCGGGCAGCGAACGTTTTGAACACCACCGCTGCATCACCATGGGAGTAAACACCTTTTTGCGCCAACCGGAAAAAATACTTAGCGCCATTCGTAAAGTCGCCGCCTCCCCTCAGGAAACGCATATCCACATTCTCTAAGGCAGTGCACATTCGCGGCATAAGCTATATACCCCGTCACACTTCACGTTGCAGGTGCGTTGGCAATACTCGGCCCTTCCCGGGCCCCGCCCCTAACGGGGCCGCGACAAACCGCGTTCAAATCTGCTCCTGTAGATATGTCCTGCAACTAGAATTATTTAGGGTATATTTTACCAACATGGGACCGCCCCTTAAGGATTTATCATGAGGTTCACAGAGGTCGTCACCACCCTGAAAACGTTGATATCCGAGCCGCAATTGATCAATCGGATATTTTTTGCCTCGAGTCAGCAAACGGTTCCCGAACTCGCTTATAAAGTCAATTTTCCGCGTCTCGAAGTGATCCTGGAAGGTGATCTTTATATGGAATGGAAACCGGGGCAAGCAAACATCAACGCGCAAAATCTCCACGCCGGCGACGTATTGTTTGTGCCGGAAAAAGCATGGAACTATCCCCATTGGGAAAAACCGGTAACCACGTTAAGCATACTCTTTGGCAAGCAGCAAATAGGATTCAGTATCCTCAAATGGGAAGATCGGCAACTTATCAATATCGGCCGCCAAAATGTGGCCCGGCTTGGGCCGCGCGTGGGTTCTTATCTGTTGATGGCGCTCAATGAACTGGCCGCGGACCCCCGTGAGCAAGAAACAGCTCAATGGGTGGTTAAAGGCCTGCTCAGTCATTGCCTGGATTTACTGAGCAGCAGACTGCAAACGGCTTCGCGCAGTCAGGCCCTGTTTAGCGCTGTATGTGAATATATTGATGAATGCTATTACGAACCGCTGAGCCGTGAGTCTGTCGCGCAAGCTTTTTATGTTTCGCCCAATTATTTATCACATTTATTTAAAAAGAATGGTAGCGGCTTTAACGAATATCTCAATCACACCCGTCTGGAACATGCTAAAAACCTGCTCAAAGGCTATGATCTGAAAATCAAAGAATTGGCCCATGCTTGCGGTTATGAAGATAGCAATTATTTTTGCCGCCTATTCCGTAAAATGACCGAACGTTCTCCTTCAGATTACCGGCGGCATTATCATAGTCAATTAACCGATAAGGAAAGTTGATATATTCTCTGTTAGTTACTTAATATCAAAATCCAGATCCAAGTCCTCTTCTTTTTCGTTCTTTTTCTGCGGTTGTTTCCGCGCCGCAATGCTTTTGAGGATATTGACGCATACCGCGGTAACTAGCGAGCCGACCAGCAGCGCAAAAATAAAGCTCAGCTTGCCGTCAATCACCGGCAGAACAATCAATCCTCCCCAACCGGCATAACATTTCACGCCCAGCAAAGCCACGGTCACCGCCGAACATGCCGTCCCCAGCATTATCGATGGAATAACACGCAACGGGTCGGCGGCGGCGAAAGGAATAGCGCCTTCGGTAATACCGACACACCCCATAATAATGGCGGCTTTGCCGGCGTCCCGTTCCTCAGTAGTGTAATACCTGCGACCGATTAACGTGGCGAGACCCAGACCGATTGGCGGTGTGGCGATGGCCACCGCCGCGATGGCAACAATGGTATAAATACCTTGGGCAACACAAATCAGCATGAAAGCATAAGCGACTTTATTGACCGGGCCGCCCATATCGAAAGCTATCATTAACCCCATAATAATAGCCAATAATATAATACTACCCTGCTGCATACCCTGTAATCCGACCGTCAGATGATGCGTTAACGCGCCAACCGGCGCCCCTAACCCCCACATCATGATGCCGGCCATCAGTAAGGTTCCGGCAATGGGAATAACAAATATCGGCATGACGGAACGCAATATTTTCGGCACCGCTATTTTCTTCAAATAAAAGACAATAATACCGCCCAGCAGTCCTGCAATGATGGCGCCAAAAAATCCCGCCCCAAATGAATTGCCGACCCATGCGCCGATAGCGCATGGAGCCAGCGCCGAACGATCTGCGATGGAATACCCGATATAGGCAGCCAAAAACGGCACCATTAATGTTAAACCCGCGACGCCAATATCAAATAATTTTTTCAGATTGGCGCTGTTGGCGGCATCGGGAACCGCGCCTTTACCATACAGCATGACGGAAACAGCCAGTAAAATACCACCGGCGACCACAAACGGGATCATATGAGATACGCCCGTCATTAAATGTTGGCGTGTATTTTTTAAGATATGGACCAGATCATTCATTTAGGACTCCTTCGCCGGTTAAAGCGCTGTCGATGCGGATCAATGGCACAATAGGCAATTATTCACAGGGCAGATAGTGGAGAAAAATGGCGTTTACTGGATTTTTGTATGGTGAATGAAGAAATGAGATCTTACTCAAAGGTTAACGTTAAGAAGTGAAATTTTTCGCCAAATTTTCTTCATCCAGTTGAACGGCGATATAAAGCGACAGACGATCATCGAAGTCAGCCAATTTAAGACCGGTGATTTCAGCGATACGATTGAGCCGATACTCCAACGTATGACGATGAATAAACAAAGCATTGGCGGTCGGCGTACTTTGATTATTATGCTTGAACCACTCCTTTAGCGTGCGTTGCAACTGACCATTTTTATCCATCATTTTCAATTTCGCCAGCGGCAGCAAAAGTTCCGTTTCCTGCCATCCGCCCTGCAAACGCTGCAACAATACGGGCAATTTTAAATCGCGATAACTATAACAACGTTCTTCCGGCATGCGGCGTTTACCAATCATCATGGTGGAATGCGCTGTTTGCCAGGAACGGGCGATGCTGTTCGCACCGGAAAAATAATTACCCAGCGCGAAACGTATCCGCAAATGACCGCGGTTTTCCATCAGCGCTAACATTCCCTGAAATTGCTGCAGGTGTTCCTGTTCATCCCAACGTCCGTATTTATTCAATGCGGGCCTTAACACCGCCAGTTCGGTCAGGGAAATGATGGCGATAAGATTTTTTTCGCCCGGCTGGGACAGCAATGTCTGTAACTGCTGCAATTCTTCGATGGGGTTTTCGACATTAAGCTGCCCGCTGTCAATCTCGATGGCGACGGCGACGCGCGGTTGCTGCAAGTCGATACCCAGACGTTCGGCCCATTCAGCCAACATGGGCGAGATAGCGTCCGAACGGATAAGATTGTGTACCAGCTCTTCCCGCAAACGGCTGTCCTGAGCCAGCAAATACAGCAGTTTTGCCTGTTCAAGCATCATTTCCGCCGCCATGCAAACCAACTCGCCATATTGCATCAAATGCGCGGGGTTGCCGGTTAGGCCGATGACGCCGGCTATTCTTCCGTCGATTTTCAGCGGCATGTTAATTCCGGGCCGCACGCCATAAAGATGCCTGGCCATGCTTTCATCGACTTCCACGACCCGCGCCTGTGAAAGAACCAACAGCGCGCCTTCATGTAATTCGCCGACCCGCTCCTGATCGCCGCTGGCAATAATTTTACCCTGCTCGTCCATGACGTTAACATTGCAATTAATAATCTGCATGGTTTTGGTAACGATTTGTCGAGCAAGTTTAGGTTCTAGATAACCATTCATCGTAATGATTTCCAATAAGTTAACAGCCAAAAAGGCAGAATAATATTCTTCGCCATCGGCTTTAAATCACAAAATATTTTATTTTGGAAGCTTAAGTGCGACATCACATAAAATAACATGCCGGGAAGAACCTATTCCCGGCATGATGAAATTAAAGAATATAATGAGTTAATGTAGCACGCCAACCCGATTTGATTGCATTAAAAACAGCGTGTATCGAGTGATGACCCGCTACCATCAATGTCCCTAAGCCTGCGGCTTCGCCAAGGTTATTTTCAACAACCGGCCAATATTCTCACAGGTTCTGGCGATGTTTTTCTCGCCTTCGGTCAACAAGACATCCAGTTCGCCAAGGTCTGGGATAATGCCGAATATGGCATCTATACCATCGTCATACAACTCATGGGTCCCTTTGCCGATTCGGCCCGCCACGGCTATCACCGGCACCTTGTGCGCTTTGGCCGCTTTCGCTACGCCATAAGGGGTTTTGCCGAACTTGGTCTGAAAATCGATGCCGCCCTCGCCGGTGAAACAAAAATCGGCATCGGCCAGTTTGGCCTTAAGGTTGCAGAATTCGATGACGATATCGATCCCTTTTTTCAACTCGCAGTGGGTAAACGCCAGCAAACCGGCGCCTAATCCGCCAGCCGCCCCGGCGCCGGCAATGTTCGCGACGTCCCGGTGCTGCTGCTGCAAAATCACTTGCGCATAATGCGCCAGGTTATCGTCCAACGTTTTAACCATGGCCGGCGTAGCGCCTTTTTGCGGGCCAAAAACCGCCGATGCGCCATGCTTGCCGCAAAGGGGATTGGTCACGTCGCAAGCCACGATAATCTCGGTATCCTCAAGACCCGGCTCAAGCGCCGAGGCGTCGATCCGGTTGAGTTGTCCCAGCGCGCCGCCGCCAAGAGGCAACGGTTGATCATGCTGATCGTAGAATTTCACGCCCAGCGCTTGGGCCATACCGGCGCCGCCATCATTGGTGGCGCTGCCGCCGATGCCGATAATGATTCGCCGTATTCCCCGCCGCAGGCAGGCTTTTATCAACTCACCGGTGCCATAAGTGCTGGCTAGCAGCGGATTTCGCGTTTCCTCGTTTATGTACTGAATCCCGCTGGCGGAAGCCATTTCAATCACTGCGGTTTTACCGTCGCCCAGTACGCCGTAGCTGGCATCGACCGGGGCGCCCAACGGCCCGGTCACCGGCTGTTGGAATAGATTCCCGCCGGTGGCGTCCACCAGCGATTGCACCGTGCCTTCGCCGCCGTCCGCCATGGGGACATGAACAAACTCCGCATCGGGGAAACTGACTTTCAGCCCTTGTTCCATGGCAATGCAGACCTCTTTTGCCGTCATGCTCTGCTTAAAGGAATCGGGCGCCAGAACAAATTTCAACTTACTCATTTGATTTCCTCAATCAGACTACAAAATAAAACCATAGAGGATGACGGCAATCAGTGTCATGGTGCCCCCGACCATAGCTTCGTAAGGAATTAAGCCAATACGTTGTCTGATGGACATATACATGCTGTTGGCCGTGACATGAAAATAATTGCCCTGCGGCAGTGAATCGATCACCGTAGCGCCGGTATGCATCATCACGGCCGATGATAACGGAGAATACCCCATATGCAGAATGGTGCTGCTGAACGTACCGGTGGCCAGGATCACGCCGGTGGAAGTGGACGCCGTGGCGGCAGCCATCAAAATACCCGATATAGGCGCCAGGAAGGTGCCGGAAATGCCGGCCGTATTGATCAGCGCGATAACCTGCTGGGATAATGTCGATGCGCCGATCAAACCCGCTATCGCGCCCGCGCCGATAAGTATCAGCACTGTCGCCGTCATTTTCTCAATGCCGGAAGCGGTATATTTGATGATGTTATTGCTTTGCCCCATGGCGATCATGCCGATAAAGCCGGCAATGGGCAATACGTACATAGCGTCAAGTTTGAAACGGGCTAAAAACGCGACATGCAAAATAGAGCCCAATGGGTTGATCATCAGCAACACAACCGCCACAACCGGAGCGACCACCGATTTGCCGATCGTCGGGCCTTGTTTTTGATCAGTTTTGCTGTTGTCAGCCTCCTCATCGGTCACCATCTGTCCCTTGTGTCTAATCAGGGACGCGATCAAAACCGTGACTATCAGGCCGCCGATAGCGGGAATAAAGCCGGCGATCATGACATCGCTCAACCCGAGGTGGAAACCATTCGCCGCCGCAATGGTATTGGGATTGGGCGAAATGATGTTACCGGCTTTGCCGCCGCCGGATAACGCCAGCAGCAATGCGGTTTTGGATATTCCCATCCTGTTGCCCACCGACAAGGCGATAGGCGCGACAATCAATACCGCCACGGGAATAAAAACGCCTACCGCGGTAATCACCATGGTGGCCAGCGCCAGGGCAAATATAGCCTTGCCTTCGCCCATCCGGCGGACTATTTCTCTGGCAATGGTATCAGCCGCCCCGGATTCCATCATCACGCCGGCCAGAATGCCCGCCGCTAAAACCCGAATAACCGTGCCCATGATACTTTGCGTGCCTGAAATCAAAACAGTGATCGTTTGATCCAGATTGGCGCCCCCAATCACCGCCCCGGCAATCGCGCCGAAAAACAGGGCATAAACGGGATTGATCTTTTTCAATATGAGAAATATGGCGATAAAAAGGCCTAAAATGGCCCCATACCAAGCCAACTGTAAGTCGTGCATAGGATTAATACTCCGGGTTATTTTAGAAGATGTTAAAAATGGCATTAAAAGACAATGGCTTTACTGAGGGGTATTATTCCTTAGCGGTCATTTATTTTGAGTTTCAGTTGTCATTTATATGTTGGGAATATTATCTATTATCGCTTGCTTATTGAATATGTCCACATGGCCAAAAAAACCACCTGGCAGCGATTATTTATGTGACTCCCGTCCAATAAATAGTGATGATAATCACAGAACACCCGGACCCCGCAGGCCAGTCTGCCCGCGACGCCAGAAAAAACGCGTCGCAAAAGGTTTTATATCGATAATGCTCACAGTAATGAATCACAATTTTTACATAATAACACAATACTTTTAGCATAATTAAAGATGATTGATAATGAATAGAAAACAGAAGATCCTGAACCTGCTCATTGAATTATGCAAAACCAATCCGGAAGGAATAACCACGCAACAGTTGGCTGAGCGGCTCGAAATATCCCGGCCTAATGTCAGCTCCGATTTGAATCAATTAATCCGCGACGGGTCGGTAAGTAAAACCAACGGCCGGCCGGTATGTTATTTTTTCCGTGACGAAAAAAATCTGGTTGAACACAGCAAAATCAACCACCCGCAAGACCCTTTCAGTTACTTGATCGGCTATAAAGGCAGTTTGAAAAAACAAGTTTCACAGGCGAAAGCCGCGGTGATTTATCCCCCGAACGGTTTGCATACCTTATTGACCGGCGACACCGGCGTCGGTAAAAGCCTGTTCGCCAGTTTGATGTATAACTATGCTATTTTTGAAGGACGCTTAGCCAAGGATGCGCCTTTTATCATCTTTAATTGCGCCGATTATGCCAGCAACCCACAATTATTGGTTTCCCATATCTTTGGCTACGCCAAAGGCGCTTTTACCGGCGCGACCAAGGAAAAAATGGGCTTAATCAGCGAAGCCAATGAGGGCATGCTGTTTCTCGATGAAGTCCATCGCTTGCCGCCCGAAGGCCAGGAAATGATTTTTTATTTTATGGATACCGGCACTTATGGGTTGCTGGGCGAAACAAAACGCCAGCGTGAAGCCAAGATATTTTTACTCTGCGCAACGACTGAAGACCCCAACTCAGCGCTTTTATCCACGTTTCTGCGGCGCATTCCCATAAAAATCAATTTGCCCACCCTGGCCAACCGAACGCCCGAAGATCAAATAGAATTACTCAGATTTTCACTCGAACTTGAAGCCAGGAAGATCAACCGGAAATTATCCATGGATCTGGACAGTGCGAAAGCCATTATCGGCTCGTCATTTTCCGGCAATGTCGGCAAGCTGAAATCGACTATTCAATCGGTCTGCGCACAGTTTTTTATGGAGAATAAGCAGCATGAGGAACATCTCTCGATAACATTCGAGGCGCTCTCGTCGGATATTAAAATCGGTATCTTCAATTTACCGCGCGACAATGTCTACCTCGCAGGGCTGCAACAGGCCATGGGCGATCAAATCACCATTGCACCGGATGATCCTGATTCAGTGCTGGAGCTACGACCCGATATCGATATCAACAAACATGACACGCCTTTCCAGGTTTATGATTTCATCGATGATAAAATCGAATTTATGCTTGAGCAAAATTTTTCCGATAACGATATCAATCGCTTTATCACTACTGAAATAAATAATTATATCGCTTGCAGGCTGCCGTTCAGCTGCAATCAAATCGATCACGGCATTGATCCGAACACCATGGCATTTTGTCAATCCATTAAAGCTGAGCTGGAATTGCAGTTAAACAAAAAATTCAGCGAAGGTTTTTTAGTGTCGTTGGGCTATCACCTTGATCATCTGATTAAGAATAAAAATCAATCCCGGACCAATATTTGGGCCCGAAGATATCAGGTCAACAAACTTGAAGAGTACCAGTCTGCACTAACGGTTAAAAAGCGGCTTAATCACGTATTCAATGTTCTGATCAGCAACGATGAGGTCGCCTATCTGACCATTTTGCTCGCTTCGCTGGTCCTACGCGAAAGAGAGAAACAATTGCACGTCATCGTCGCCACGCACGGTGAAAAAATAGCCACCAACATGGTCGACATTGCCAAAACCCTGCTGGCGGAAAATAACATTTCCGCAGTGGATATGCCGCTGGATATCCGGCCTAATAAAGCCATTGAACAAATCAAGCAGAAGATCAACGCCACAGTAAATACCAAAGGGATCTTGTTACTGGTTGATATGGGCTCATTACTGCAGGCGGGCGAAATCATCTCGCAAGATTGTCATATCGCCATCCGAACGCTAGATATGGTTTCAACTCCGCTGGTGATTGAAGCATTACGGCGCACCGTGCTTCTTGATGCCAATCTGGATGATATCTATTTTGGCTTACAGCATTTCAGAGGTTATGGCGCCAATAACCGCCAGGTTTTATCTACGGGAGGAAAACCCCTGGCGGTGTTGGCCATATGTTCTTCCGGCGAAGGCATAGCCAAAAAATTGCAGCTTTTCTTGCGTTCGGTACTCGATGAAATGAACCGCAAAGACATCCAGGTCATCACGCTTGCGGTGGATGAAATGCTCGGCAATATTCATCATTTGATGACCGAATATCAATTATTGCTATCGGTAGGGGTGATTGACCCGGATATCGATATTCCCCATATTCCGCTATCACAATTTTTTTCACCACAAGGCGAACTGACCTTCCAGACCATTGTCGGCGGTAATTTTCCCGTTGCGTCAACCGCGGATAATCCGGTTACGTTAACCAAACTTTCAGAGCAATATCTGGAAGAATTTTTGGTATTTTTGAATCCTAAAAAAGTTGTTCCCATTGTGATGTCTTTTATTCACCAATTGAAAGAACAACGTCATTTTGACCAATTCGGCACCGGCTTGCTGAATATTTGTGTACACATTTGCTTAGCGCTGGAACGTTCATTGCGCAATGAGACGATCAATTATAATAAACAAAATCGCGAGCAGTATTTACTGAGTCCAGCCTTCAGTGTCTATCAACTGGTCAATGTCGATTTGGAAAAAAAACTCGGCATAAAATTAAGCGAAGACGAACTGCTCTATATTATGGATATGCTGGAAAATCAATAACCAGCCACATCGGCACACGATGGCAAAACGAGCAAATGTAGTGAATTTACGAAAGCTGTATTAATGCGTTAACGCTTCGGTTAACTCTTGCTGCATTTTCCGCCAGGCAATAGCGATATCCTCATTGTGGTTAAACAAGCCACTCGATCCAAGCACCAAAATATCCGCTCCGGCATCAACCAGCGCGGCGTAGGTGGTTTTATTGCAGGCGCCGTCGATTTCGATCCGAAAATCGAGTTGATGCCGCCGTCGATAATCCCTCAGCCGACTGATTTTTCTCAACATGCCCGGAATAAAAGCCTGCCCGGCGAAACCGGGATCAACTGTCATAACGGTGACTTTATCTATCAGATCCAGATAGAGGGCGGCCTGTTCCAGGGCGGTTTCCGGATTGAGCACCAGCCCGCATTGCATGCCCGACGACCGGATCTGGTTTATCAGCCTGAAAGCCAGGCCGTTGGCCGTTTCAGCGTGGAAACTTATCATGGAGGACCCGGCGGCCGCCAGCGACGCCACATAATTCTCCGGGCGAGTCACCATTAAATGACAATCGATTGGCGCTATAGCCAATTTTTTCAGCTGACCGACAAAATAGGGCGACAAAGTAATATTGGGCACAAAATGGCCATCCATGATATCTATGTGGAAATAGGCGATTTTGCCATTGAAAAAGCTGATTTGTTCGCCGAAGCGCGTTAAATCCATGCACATCAGCGAGGGGGCGATAGCGGGTAATTTCATGGTTTACTCCTTGGCGACCATCATGCCTTTACACGTGAATTCGCGCCGGTCTTTGATGGTGGCAAATAAATCGGCAAGCTGGGTTATGCCAACCTGGTGTGAGATTAAATCGTCGACTTGCAATTGACCCGAACTGATGGCCTTGGCCGCATCCGCCCATTCGTCATGCGGCATCCGCTTATAAATTGAATTATAAACGGCGATCATCCGCGCTTCCTTGCGCATAAATAGGTCATAGGTCTTACGGGCGAGCGTCATGACGCCATGCGGATTGCCCAGCAACATAACCTTGCCGAAAGCGCGGCAAGCCAGCAACGCCTGCGACAGCGCGGCGGATGAGCCGCTGCTTTCTATCGTGACATGGGCGCCAAGACCCTGCGTCTGCTGTTCAACCCAGGCCACCGGGTCCTTAACGCCTGACTGGCAGACCCATTCAAAGCCCAGACTGCGGCAAAACGCCGCTTTTCGCCGGTCGGTATCGATCAGCAAAATTTTGCCGGCGCCATGCAATTGCGCCCAGCGCGCGGCGATGAGGCCAATCGGCCCGGCGCCGAATATCGCAATCGTATCGTTGAGGTCCAATTGCGCGCGGCGTATCACGTGCAGCGCAATGGTCGCCGGTTCCAGCATCGCCGCTTGACGGTAACTCACGGCATCGTCGAAGAGCACCAGATTAAATTCCGGCACGGTAAGATAGTCGCTGAATCCGCCATCACGCCGGGAGCCATAAGAGCTGTAGTTCAGGCACCGGGGAAAGATATGATCAAGACAGAATTCACATCGTCCGCAAGGCACAATGGGAAACACGGCGGCTTTGCGCCCAATCAAGGCCGCATCGCCGCCGGGGCCGACCGCGGTTATTCTGCCGGCGAACTCGTGGCCAAGCACCCGGGGGAAAGCCGGAGTACCCGTCTGGTAAACCCTGGGAATATCAGACCCGCAAATACCGGCCGCCATCACCCTCATCAGTACCTCGCCCTGCCCCGGCGCCGGAATTTCGCGCTCCTGCAAAACCAGATGCCCAACGTCAGTTAACGCCACCACTTTCATCATCAATTTCCTTTAAACATACCCCCGAGGCCTTGGGCCTTCCCCTTATTCGAGATTCGCGTGATTGCGGCTAACCTCGGTCTGGGACAACCCCTTCATTTCCATGAGCTCCAGGCAAATCAAATCGCCGAATATCATCAGGGCCTGTTCAAACAACGTCGTCATCGGTTGAATTGACTGAAAAGCGCCGGTTCCCGCTTTTGAACCGCAATGGAAATCGACTACCACATCGGCCATCTTCGCAATGCTACTGGCTGGATTGGAGGTCAAATGCACCACTCCGGCGCCGAATTGTTTGGCGCGCGCGGCGATATGCTTGGGGAAAAGCGATTCGCCCGAACCCGAGCCGACCACTAAAATATCTTTCAGCCCGATAGGAGGTTCGTTGATTTCCCCTACCACCCAGGACTTGATACCCAAATGATTGAACCGTTTCGCCGTGGTTTGCAGCGCCAACAGCACGCGGCCCACGCCGACGAAAAAGACTTTATCGGCCTGTTGCAGCGTGGCGAGATAGGCCTCGACCTGGCGGATTTCAATGCCTTGCAATACCGCGGTCAACTCTGCGGACACCTGATTAACCTTGTCGAGATAGGATATGTTGGTCATTTAATTCACCATCATCGCCTTGCAATACAGGATTTTATTTTGGTAAATCCGGCTGAACAAATCGGCCAGTTCGCCAATGCCCACTTCCTGCGTAATCAGATCGCCGACTTTCAGTTTGCCCGATTGAATGGCAGCGGCGGCATCGCGCCATTCGTCATGGGGCTGTTGCTTGTATATGGAGTTGAAAATACCGAGTATTTGGGCTTCTTTACGCATGAACTTGTCGTAAATTTCCCGAGGGATAGTCATATCCCCGTGCGGGTTGCCCAGTAAGACTACGCGGCCAAAAACCCGGCAGGACATCAGCGCGTTCACCAACCCGCCCGCTGATCCGCTGCCTTCGACGCAGACATCAGCGCCCTTACCCTCGGTCTGCTCCATCACCCAGGCTACCGGTTCGATCTCGCTGGCGTTGCACAGGTTTTCAAAACCCAATGACCGGCAAAAAGCGATTTTTTTCGGGTCGACATCCACCATCAATATCTTACTGGCGCCATATATTTTGGCCCAGCGGGCGACCATAATGCCGATCGGTCCGGCGCCGTAGATAACGACCCGATCATTTAAATCCAGGTGCGCCCGCCGCATTACATGCAAACCCACCACTGCCGGTTCCAGCATGGCCGCTTCCCGCAAATCGGCATTATCTTGCAGCAAGACCAGATTAAATTCCGGCACGGTGAGATATTCGCTGAAGCCGCCATCCTGGCGCGAACCAAAATAGCTGTAATTAATGCATTTCGAATAATGGCGCTCCTGACAGAACTGACATTTATTACAAGGCAATAGCGGGAAAATAGCGGCTTTTTTACCAAGCAACGATTGATCAACGCCTTCGCCCAAGGCCACGATTTGGCCGGCGAATTCATGCCCGAGGACGGTTGGATAATGGTAAGGACCATTGACAAAAGCGCGCGGAATATCCGATCCGCAAATACCCGCGGCGCCAACCTTGACTAAAACTTCACCCGGGCCAGGTTGTGGGACAGGCCTATCCTGCAGCTCGAATTCACCGAGCCGGACCAACGATAATACTTTCATTATCTTCTCCTATTACACCAGTGCCTGATGACACTGGTGTAAATACTTTCGATTTTATTAAGCAGCGGGCGCAGCGAGAATATTCAAATAAGAACAGACAACGCCTACGATAAAGATGATAGCAATAACCGTATTGGGTTTCATTTTACGGTTAATCATTTTCAATATACCCAGAGTAATAACCAGAGGTATCAGTGAAGGCAACAATGTATTAAGAATATCCTGGAATACCACATGCACGCCATTAACATTTATCACCGCCGGCGTAATAATATTAACCCGCGAAGCCGCCATGCCGCCAACGACCATTAACCCGATGAGACCAAAAGCATCGGTTAATTTATCCATTAACCCTTTTTTGAGAATATCCAGAATAACCGTGCGTCCTTTGCGGTACCCAAGGAAAAACATATTCAGGCTACAAATAATCATAATAGTTTTATAGCCAATCTCAAAAAGAATAGGCCCAGCCAGATTACCCTGAATAGCCAAATTACAAGCAATAGCCGCCAGAATGGAATAAACAATAGCTTGCAGCGTATCGCCAATGCCCGCCACCGGTCCCATCAAACCGGAGCGTAATGACGTAATGGCCTCGGCCGGTAAATCTGCGCCATTTGCCCGTTGTTCTTCCATGGCCGTGCTGATACCGGTAATCACCAGACCGCAGAAGGAGGGTTCAGTATTAAAGAAGGTCAAATATTTTTTCAGCTCTTTGACTTGGCGTGGTTTGTCATTGGGATAGAGTTTGCGTATAACCGGCACCATGGCGCTGGTTTGTCCCAGCGCCTGCAAGCGTTCATAGTTATAACAGGTTTCGGATGAATAATTGAGCGCCCAGGTTTTCAGAAGCTCTTTTCTGGTCAACGATACTCCCGGTCGGGCATCATCAGCGATATGATTTAACGTTGTCGTTGTCATAGTAATCCTGTCCTTTATTTTTTAATAAGGGATAACGTTTGTTCAGAATTCATAATGATTGCCGCGATAATGGCAAATACCGCGATAGCCATAATGCCCAGATGCAAAAACGCCACCAGGAAGAAACCCAGGAAAAAGAAAGGCATCAACCGTTTTTTCCCGAGGAACGACACCAACATGGCGATCCCCAATGCCGGCATAATGCCGCCGATAACCTGGAAAGCGCTGACCAGGCTTGGCGGGATCATGGCCAACATATGTTTCATAAAATCGGCGCCGAAATACACCATACAAAAGGCCGGTAATCCAACCAGCACCAGCGCCACGAAGAAAGACGGCACGTAATTCATCATACGCATGCCGGTAATATTGCCGCGGTCCAGCATTGCTTCAGCTTTGTGGACCCACAGGGCGTTGATGCTCATCGCGGCCTGGAAGGTCAAAATCCCCAGCAATGAGAATGGCACGGCGAAGACCACCGCGGTCGAAGGCTGGGCGCCGCTGAGAATGGTCATCGCCGTACCGAACACCGAGGCGATCGGTAAATTGCCCGGCATGGTGCCGCCCACCGTCATCCATCCCAAATACGCCAGATTAATATAGGCCGCGGCTTTCATCCCTTCGATAGGCGAGCCTAACACCAGGGCGACCAGAAAACCGGAGATAATAGGATATAACCATGAACGCGTGATGATATGCGTTACCCACCAATTACTGAGTATTGCAATCAACGCAACCAGAATGGCTGAAATTAACATAGAATGTTATCCTTTGTGACGTAGAGGTACGATTTAAGAATATCGTTTCATTTGTTATAAATAAGGCATCAGTTCCATTGGAGCATCGCTGGGCAACACCTGAATTTGAATGGGAAGCCCAATCTTGGCTATTTGCTGAAAGGCTTTACGTTCCTTATCAGAAGCCGCCAGATTACGGTATAAACGGGACCTGTTTTCATTCACGCCCATACCGCCGACGGTTAGTTTTTCGAAATTTAGACCGTTTTCCAACATTTTGAGTACGGGTATCGGGCTTTTTACCAGAATAATTATTTGATCATCCTTGCCATCTTTTTCGATATTATTAAGTTTTTGTATCGCTGTTTCCGCATTATAGATATTCAATGTCATATGACTGGGCACCGCCATCTCGAGGACCGAGATCATAAAATCATCATTTACCAGCTCATCATCAACAATGATTATTTTATTGGCGTTAAGATGCTTAACCCAACCTGTCATGACCTGGCCATGAATCAGCCGGTCATCTATACGTAATAATGAAACTTTGGACATAATAGCAACTCCGTCATCTCAAAGCTTTTTAACTGCGCTACGGCCAACAGATACCGCCAGTTCAACCAAATCATCCAGATTAAGTATCTCTTGGCGTTCTAACAGTATATTGACCAGCATAGGTATATTAACGCCCGCGACCACCCGGGTAGCCTTGCGGTTTTTCGCAAAATAGGCGGAGGCGTTAAATGGGCTGCCGGAAACCATATCTACCACAAAGAGCACGGCCATTTGACTGGCCACTGTTGCAATAATGCCGGCGAGCTTTTTGATTAAACTCTCAAGGTTCTCGCCTGGCATAAACTCCACTGTCACTACGCTATCCTGCCGGCCTATCAACAGGTTTGAAGTTGCCACTAATTCATTTGCCAATTTTCCATGTGTGACAATAATCACTGTACATTCCATGCTCAAATACTCCTTTGCATGAATATTTTTGCTGTGGTCTACGACGAGCTTTTCCCAACGGAGCCAACCTCGTTGGTCAGTGGCGATGCGGGTCTGCCGTTAATCACTTACTGCCCAAATGCTATGCAGTAATCGCGCCAATTTTTAGATATAACGTATCTTGTTGATTAACGGTAAAAAAAATGGCGGTAATATGAGTGTTTCTTCAGCGGGGATAGTGTTTCGACGTGGAAGACGGAGTGTTTCGGCAGGTCGCGCACGTTGGGTTTAGGGGAGACTATAATGTATCGGTAATCAGGGAAACTTACGAATAATGACCCCAACCAAAACAGGCGGTATTATAGTGTTATACCCTAAATAATTCGAGTTGCAGGAAGGCGGCAACGCAGCGACAAATCTGTCGGGAACAGATTTGAACAGCGCTTGCGCTGGCCCAGGGAGGGGCCAAGTATTGCCAACGTACCTGCAACTTGAAGTATGACGGGTATATGCCAGCCGGGTGCTAACCGGGATACCGCCTACAGCCAGGGCAAGGATATTGATATGTCTGATAACAGTATAGCCTTCGAGCATGCCGTTATGACGCTTCCCCACCAACAATGGAATGCAACCGGGCATGACATCGTCGCTGCCGTGGAAGCGCTGGAGCAAGGCAAGGTGCTTTATTTCCCCCATCTGTCGTTCCCGTTGACCGCGGATGAACGCAATCTGCTGGACCCGGCGCTGGTGGATGCCAAACGCAAAAATATCAGCTTCCAGCCGTTCGGAAAAAAGCTTACGGGCGTCGCGCTGGCGGACCGCCGCCCGGTGGTACAGCATCTCATGGAACGTCATTACCAAAAATGTTGCCATCTGTTGGCCGAGGTGCTGCCGTTTTATCAGCCAACGCTGCACAATCCGGCCAATAGTCTGAGGCTACATCCCATCACAGCCTGGCGCGCCAACGCATCGTGGCGAAAAGACGACAGCCGGTTGCATGTCGATGCGTTTCCTTCCCGTCCCACCGGCGGTGAACGCATCCTCCGGATTTTCACCAATATCAACCCCTATGGACTCAACCGCAGTTGGCGGGTAGGCGAATCATTTCCTCTGGTGGCGCAACATTTTCTGCCGCGTCTCGGCCGTTATTCGCCATTGTTCAGTTGGCTGCAATACAAAGCAGGCATCACCAAAGCCCGCCGCAGTCATTATGATCACCTGATGCTGGCGTTGCACGATGCGATGAAAGGGGATCAGGATTATCAGCGGCACGGGGCGCAACTGGCGCTGGAATTTCCGCCTGGCAGCACCTGGATCTGTTTTTCGGATCAAACGCCGCACGCCGCCATGGGCGGCCAATTTATGCTCGAGCAAACGTTCATGTTGCCGGTTGATGCCATGAAGAATCCCCGGCAATCTCCCCTGAAAGTATGGGAAACCTTGCTCAAAAAGCCCTTGATTTAAGCGCAGCTATTGCCGAGAAAATTCAGCATACAGCGCAATTCCCACCAGAAGAGCCGCTCATTTTCCGCGGCGTCCGCCATGATCCGGTCGGTCAAGTCCAGGCAAGTATCATACCGCTCGTGTTCCAGCGCATCGACCAGTATGCCGGGCAGATACAGCCCGCCAGCCAATTGCCGGCGGGCCGCTTCCCTAATGCCGTTGACCGTTAGCATGAGGAAACACAGCCTGATCACGCGCTGCTTTGCCGGCGAATCAGCCATAATCCGCGTATCGAACAACACATGATGGATAAAAGCCGTCCAGGCGTCCTCACCGGCCTCTCGATTCAGTTCATAGCTGAATCGCCGGGCAAGAGCGCGATACATGCGGGCCAGTTTGATCCGGTCGGCGCTTTGTGGGATCAGCGTGAAAATCAAAGCGACAATAAGCACGCTAAAGACCGCGCCCAGCGCGGTGTTGACAAAATGCGAGAGGTCATACTGCATCGGATTGGCGAAATTGATCAGATAGATCAGCGCAATCGTAAAGATATGGCAAAAGATAAAGCTAATCGGAGAAAGTGATTTACCCAATCCGGCAATGAACAACACGGGACTCATCACCAGCATGGCCGGCAAGATTTCAGCGGTGGAGATGAAAAAATAAAACAGCATGGTATAGGCGGTCGGCACCGCCAACATGGCCGCCGCCAATACGATCCAGACCAGTTTATCCGCCCGCGGATAATGCGCGCCCAACGCACACGCGATGCCGATAAGCACCGGCAGAATATAACCCACATCCCAATCGGTGCCGAGCCAAAAAAACACGCCCATAGCGACGCAGCAGAAGGTTCTGATGGCATTAAGCGCTAATTCACGATAATCATGATAACGGTGGCCAAACAGCGATCGCTTATTGCTGGGCCGCTCATGGCCCGGCGCATGGGGACGCAATGTTAATTCAGCCAAAACACTGTCAACGGCCTGACCGACATAGCTGCCGATATGGCTGGACATCAGTCCGGCCGGCGGCTCAGGCAGCGAATCCGGGGTCCGCGCCGATTCGTTGGTCGCCCAGTGCTCGAGTTGCCGACAATACGCGGACCAGTCATCACGATCGACGCCGGTTTCGCTCAGCATTTCGTTTCCCATGGCCCGCAACGACAACAGATGGCTCGCTATTCTCGCCGGCTGATCGGTATGGCGCGCATAACCGCCGCTTTCCACCTTATCGTTGCCTCTGGATAAATAACTGTTTATCGCCAGCACTCTGGTATTGCTCAAGCTGGTCAACAGGCCATAAATGCGGCGGCTAAAGAGGTTATCCTGCGTATCGGCCCGCAAACACATGCCGAACAATTGTCGCATCGTCCGACGATTCTCATCGACCGCCTGCCAAAACAACCGGTTGTCCAATCGGGACGGCAACAAGAAGGTCACCACCAGCGAGGCTATCAAGCCCACCCCTATTTCCAGTAATCGCGCCTGGCTGATAAAAAAAACATTGTAAGGCGATGGCGCGATGGAAATACCGAAGCCCACAATAGCCGACGTGTAGCCGCACAACGCGCAAGCATAGGTCGCCATGCCGCTGAAACCGCCGGCGGCGTAACTGCACAGGGCCAGCCACACCGCCAGCGATAACGACATCAACCAGGGATCGCTCAGGCTGAGATTGGCAATGATTGTTACCATGAAAATGCCGACCAACGTGCCGAACACCCGGGCCAGGAACTTGGCGATCAACATTCCCTGGCTGGGATAACTGACGACGGCAACCGTCATTACCGCCCAGTAAGGTTTATCAAGATGAAAAGAAAAGGCAGCAAGCCAGGCCAACAGCGTGGCTAACCAAAAACGCAGCGCAAACAGCCAGTCCAGCCGACGCAAGAACGCATTGAGCTTTGTCGTCGGCGATGGGCCATCCTTTGCCAGTGTTACGGCGCTCATCATTTATCCCGTATTTTTACGGTACACGTGCTGCCGGCAATCAGCGGGAAACCGCCGTTCATGGCCTCGCGATCATCATCAATGGCGATTCTGACCGGTATGCGCTGGGCCAGGCGCACCCATGGGTAGTCCGGCTCGACATTCTGCAACAGTTGTTCTCCCGTTGCGGCGCTTTGATCGACAATCGCCCGACCTATGCCGATAATATGGCCATGCATTGGTTGCTGGCCGCTATAGGGGTCAATTTCCACTTTTTTTCCGGCGGCAATAAATTTCAGTTTGGTTTCTTCAAAATAGGCCATCACATAATAAGAATGGTCATCCACCACCGCCAGCAGGGATTGACCGGCATTAATATAATCGCCTTCTCTTAGGTTGAGATTGGTAACATAACCATCGGCGGGAGAATAAATAATGGTACGACTCAAATCAAGACGTGCTTTTTTAATGGCAATATTCGCCTGACTTATTTGATTATTATAAGAAGCCAATGTCGTTCTGGCCGTTTCCAAATCCTCTTTCGAAATAATGTCATTAGCAAGCTTCAGCCTTCGATTATATTGGTCCTGCGCCTGATTTTGCTGAATTTTCAATTGTTCCAGTTTCGCCAGAGCATTGTCGAGGTTAATCTGGTAATCACTGGGATCAATTTGCAGTAGAATATCTCCCTGGCTGACCTTCTGATCATCGCCGATGGGCAGCCGTGTCAGTTTACCCGGTACCTCCGCGGCTATCTGTATCACTTCCGCCCGGATTTTGCCATCACGCGTCCATGGCGCCAAGGTATAGAAATTCCACAAACGGAAACTGACTGTCACGATGACAAAAAGCATAATGACAGCAAGTATATATCTACCTATCGCTTTCATGCTCAGCTTTCCAAGGAGAGTATCAATATATGGCTGAGATAGATGCACATGAATAATACGCCAACATCGATAAGATTAGGGTGCCAAAAATAGCCGTTAAAGATAACACTTCGGTATATAACACGAACGAGTAACCAGCAAAAAAAGCCAAGGAAAACAACCCATATTAATTGAGGGAATAAAATGACCCCCCCGAACGTTAAATCCTTCATGGGACCTCGTCAAGTAATGTGCTTGGCGACTTGCCGATACGTCTCATATAGGCATGACAACGCCAAAATATATATGAAAGGTCAACCTGTCAATATTTCTTTCGAAATTGCCATATTAATGCCAAGCGATTGTGAATAGTCACAATAATGATGACGTTTTTTCCAATTGAGTTAGTCCTGTAATAAAGCTGATGGCCCATGGGCAACGGGTTTTTATTGCCGTTTTCCCTAGCGAAGCAAAACTGAATTTGCCGGAAGATTATTCACTGTGACGATGGAAAACAGATTGATCTTTATACAAACTGATTGCCACATGCAATTTAGTCATCCAGGCGACATTATCCAAGCGCGCGCCCAACAGTTTTTCGATCCGTTCCAGACGATAGTTCAGGGTATTGGGATGGATATTGAGCGCTTCTGCCGTTACCTTCCTGCGTTGGCCGTGATTAAAGTATGTTTCCAGGGTCAGCAGGAGATCCGGCTCATGGGAAAGCTGCTCGATTAATGAGACCAGATAGCGCAGGATCGAGCCGGTGCCACGCACGCTCTCTTCAATAACGATGTCGGAATAGAGATAATACCCCTGATCGCCGCCACAGCGCTGGCCGTCATCCAGGGCGCGGAGCGCTTCTTGCGCGCTGACGGACCACCCTTTGGCGCCCTGCCCCGTCAAGCCGATGCCGATCATGGCCAGTTCGGGCAAATCCTCTTTCAGAGTGGCCACTTGACCGGCGATCAGCCGATCATTGGCATTCATCAAATTGCCGCGGATGGAAGGAACCCAGACAATCAATCTGCCGCGATGCCAGGCGCTGACCACATCGTCCGCCGGCGTTTGCAAATGCCGGGAGAGGCACATCACCATCTGGTCAAGCAGAGATTCAAACGAAGGAGAATTATTGTCCAGCCCGGCTAGCTCAAGGGCCAGCGCGATTCTGGGCAACGATGGATCCAGCCGCAAAGCCGCGGCGGTTTTATTAAAGCTTTCAGTGTCTTCAGGGTAATTGAAAATAATGCTGTTAAGCTGATGGCGCAGTGATTCCCGCCAACGCGACTGCTCGTATTGCTCATTCAAAAACGCCTGTGAAAACAGTTGCGCCATCTCATCGAAATATTCAAGCAAGTAGGGCGATATTTGTAATAACAATTCTTCGCGCAACGCATCGTTACGCTGCGCCATGGCAATGTACTGACGCCATAATTCCAGGGAGCCGAGCCGGAATGATCGTAATAATGCCGACAGCGGCACCCCCTGGTGTACCCGTCTCTTGCCGAATGCCTGGAATATGAGTAAATCTTCGGATGTAGGCGGCATGCCGCTTAGCATGCACTGAAACCAGAGCCTGTCTGAAAAATTAATGCAATCAATCACATCCTGCCTGACCACCGGCGCCAATTCGGCATATTCCTTCATTTTTAATAGCGTTAACAACACCTGTTCGTTAACGGACGAAAAGCGCGATGCCAGTAGCAGAGTGTTTTCCCTTAGCGCGGGGGATAACGATGGGACATTCAGCATAGTGTTATCTCGGGGAACGGCTGTTCACCGCACTATAACGTTGCCGGCCCCGGCTGGCAAAATCATTCAAGGTTGCCGGCGATATTGCACCAGCCGATAGTCCCCCTCGCGATAATCCACATCCGCAACCGGCAACTGTCGCGCGGTGGCGTCATCTTTATTTTCTACCCGCAGGATCAAAGAAACATTGCCGAGTTGCCGGTTAACGGCCAGCCAATGCCTGAATGCGCCGGCGGATACAAATCTGCCGGCGGCATCCGGGTAACCGAGTCCATAAGCCAATTCACCTTTATGATCAAACAGGATGATATCACTGCGCTTGAGCTCCCACGCCAGGCCGGCGGCCAGGCCGGCGTCGTTGGTCAGGATAAAGCGGCTATCGCCGATATCCGGCCGAACCGTCTGGATGAAGGGCTGAGGTTGCATGGCATCCACCAAACGCTTGGGCAAAGCGACGCCAATCACCAAGGCGATACCTAACGGACAAACGGCGACCCAATGCCATCTGGCGATCGGCGCACGCAGCGTTAAGGCGCCGATGGCGGCCCAGAAGACGAAACCGAGCAAAACCAGACCCGCCTTGCCTGTCTCATTCGACGCGAACAGCGGATCTGACGCCATTCGCCAAGGCAGCAGGTATAACAGGGCAAACAGCGCGCCCGACAGGCCGAACAGAATATTGATCCAGCCGTTAATCCTCACTATTTGCTGATCCTGTTGACGCAATTGGGTAGCCTGGCGCGCCATCAGCATGGACAGGGGGACAAAACAGGGCAAGATATACGTCAGCAGTTTTCCTTCGGCTATGCTGAAAAACAACAAGGGCAGCAGCACCCACCCCAGCAGGTAGAAAGCCCCGCTGCTCTCGCGCCGTTCCCGCCAGGCCCGCGCGAGAGAACCCGGCAACAGGGCCAACCAGGGTAAGGTGCCGCAGATCAACACCGGCAAGTAATACCAGAACGGGGCTTTATGCTGGGCGTTGTGTTGGGCAAAACGCTGGATATGCTCAATCCAGAAAAAATAATGCCAAAAATCCGGTTCTCGCCGCGCGATCATGACGACCCAGGGTAAACTGATGATCAACGCAGCCGGCAAGGCGACGCCGAAGCCGAAACGCAGCAGCTCTTTGCAACGCTTCTGCTGTATCGCCCATGGCAACGTGCTGATGATAGGCACCAGCAGGGCGAGGAAACCCTTGGTCATAAATCCCAGCCCACAGGCCAATCCGAACAGACAATACGCTGCCGTTTTGCGCCAAAAGCCGACGGATTCCGTCGCCAGCCATAAACAACACATGGCGGCCGCCAGCCATAAGGTGATCATCGGATCAAGCACGGCATAGCTGCCAATGCCATAAACCAGCAAGCTGCTTAAAAAAATCAGGGCAGCCATGATCGATGTCCTTTTATCGCGCCAGAGCGTCAAGCTAACCCAATAAATCAGGATGGCGGTCAACGATATCGACAACACCGAGCCGAATCGGACGGCGAAATTACTGTCGCCCCAAAGCCATTGGCCGAAGTTGTTGATCCAATAACCCGCGACCGGTTTTTCAAAGTAACGTAAACCGAGGAAATGCGGCGCCATCCAACTACCGCCAGCGAGCATTTCCCGGCTTATTTCAGCATAGCGGGTCTCATCCGGTTGCCATAAGTTGCGATAATTCAATGGGATAATATAATAAAGCAGAAATAGTAAGGATAAAATTACCGTATTTTTGATCGCTTTCATTCTTGGCTCAGTCTAAAACCACCCGCCAGCTCGGGTGCTGATAGACACAACTTAACCAAAAATTATTAGGCGGAAATTAGGAAGCGCTTCTTTAGCATTTTTATACGGACGGCGCCAAAGCCGTCACCTCGCGACTCTGGCGGCGATGGCGGAAAAACAGCGATCACCCGGCGGGCGATATGCGCCGGTTGACAGCGCCGCCGTCGCTAACGGCCGGCCAAAAACAGTTGCGCCCCTTTCAAGGAGAGAAACGCCAGCAACAGGCCGCCCCATAACGCCATGGTGATATAGCTGCTTACCCCCATGATATTAAGCCCGCTTTCCAGGAGTTGTAGCAGGATCAACGCCAACACCATGCCAATTATTTTACCGAAACCGCCGTCGGGATTGATACCGCCCAATACCACCGCGAGAATACTGGTCAGCAGATAGGACTCGCCATAAGCCGCCTTGGCGGAGTTGAGTTTTGACATCATCAGCAAAGCGGCCACAACGCATAATAAAGAGGAAATAATATAGACGGTCACCAACGTACGCGGCGTATTGATGCCGGAATAATGGGTCGCTCGCTGATTTGAGCCAATCATATAAATAGTACGGCCCAGCGGCGAATGCTCCAAAAAAATCCACAGAAAGCACGCCACGATGGCAAACAGATACAAGGGCATGGGAATGCCCAGCCAACTGCTGTTATTAAGCCATAAAACATAGGCGGGGAAATTCGATATGGCTGAACCTCGCGAAATGAAAATCGTAATGCCTTTTAACAAGGTCATGGTGCCAAGCGTGGCCAGAATGGGCGACACCCGGATAAAAGCGATCAGGGTCCCGTTCAAAACGCCAATCACCAAAGCCATGCCGATGCCGGCCAGCAGCATCAGCAAGACACTGCCGAGGGAAACCGCAAAATGCGTGGCCACCCAGGCCATGACCAGCGCGCAACAATTCATGGTGGCGATAATGGAAAGATTAATACCGCCGGTCAGCATGGTAATGGCCATGGCAAAGGCCAGTATGCCCAATACCGGCATTTGCGAGGCGATGGATTGAAAATTGGAAGCCGACCAGAATATGCCGGGAATGAGTATCGAAAAAATCAGCACCACCAGCAGCAATAACCCCAGGAGATACAATTCAACATTATCTTTGACCTTTGCGCCCTTCATGACAAAATCTCCGTTTTACTGCGCTGGCTCCAAGCGGTAGAGCTGATGCTGACGACGATCACCACGCCGGTGATAACCATATGCCAGTAGGATGAAATACCCAGCAGGTTCAGACCGTTTTGCAGCACGGCCAGCAGTATGACCCCCAGCACGGTGCCCAACAGGCTTCCTCTGCCGCCGACGATACTGGTTCCCCCCAACACCACCGCGGCCAGGACGGTTAACTCGTATCCCAGCAACGAATCGGGCGCTACCGTCATCACCGTATAAGATTGCACCACCCCGGCGACGCCCGACAATAAGCCCATAAAGCCATAGACGAACAAGTGCAATTTGAAGATGCCGAAACCCAGCCGGGAAGCGGCTTCGCGATTGCCGCCCAAGGCATAGATCTGACGGCCGATGCGGGTTCGTTTCATCAACAGCCCCGTCACCACCAGCACGATAATCAATGTCATTATCGGCAGATTCAGCCCGTAATCATTCCCGTCGGCGGCTTTGAAAGTCCACAAGGTCAGCCCGTTTTCAAACCAAGGCGGATATTTGTAAAGCCACGTTCCTTTGGAAAAATAGAGCAGCAATCCATAAAAAATATTCAATGTGGAGAGGGTGATGATGATGGATGGAACTTTCAGACGGTTAACCAGTACCGCATTAATCAATCCCAGCAGAGTGCCTACGCCGCCGGCGATGAGAAAGGCCACCAGGTAATTCCCCCCGAACTTCAGCAATAGGGTAACCATAAGGTATTGACTGATGATGGTCATGGCCGGAAAGGAGATATCGATACCGCCAGAAATCAGAACAATGAATAAGCCACAGGAAAGAATCAGCAGCATGGCGTAATCATTGATCAAATCGTAAATATTGCCGAAGGTCAAAAAGTCGCTGCTGTTTAAGCTAAAAATCACCATCATGATAATAATCGTTATTATCAGCAGGCTTTCATGACGCAGCCATACGGTTTTATTAACCATTAACCACCTCCGCCAAGGCTGCTTCGGTCGTTTGCTCTGGAAGATATTCGGCCACTAACTTACCAGCGCGCATCACTAAAATACGATGGCTGTTATAAAAGGCTTCTTCTATTTCGTCACAAATCATCAGCACGCCAAGACCCTGTGACGCCAGCGCATTGACAATATGGTAGATGCCCGCCTTGTTGGCAATATCCACCCCGACAGTAGGCGAGTCCAAAATCAATAACCGTGGTTGGGTCGCCAACCATTTGGCGATCGCCACGCGCTGAGCGTTGCCGCCGGAAAGCGTATTGACCGGCAATGAAGTATTATCGGATTTGATGGTCAAATAACTGATCATTTTTTCGATAATCGTTTTGACGCGCTGACTGACAATCAGGTGCAACGAATTTATCACCTGCGGGAAAACGGTAGAAATAATATTGTCATCAATTGATTGTTCCATAACCAGGCCGGTACTCATACGATCTTCCGTTACAAAACCAATGCCGGCGGCTATCGCATCGCGGTTGCTATTGAAATGCACCGTTTGGCCGGCTATTTTGATAGCGCCGCTATCCGGTCGGGTGAGCCCGAATAAGCTAAGGCATAATTCGGTACGGCCGGCGCCCATCAGGCCGGTAATAGCGACAATCTCCCCCTGCCGTACGCGTAAAGAAATATCGTGATACTGATTACCGCGGCTTAAATGTTCCACCTCAAGCACCGCCGGCTTATCTTCCATGTAAGAAGGCAATGTCTGATAATCAAACGCCAGTCCGGTCATCAGGAAAGCCAATTGTTTATGATTTATTTCGCCGGCCGGGTAAGTGCCGATATGTTTGCCGTCTTGCAATACCGTAATACGGTCCGAAACCGCCATCACCTCGTCAAGTCGATGACTCACGAAGACCACGCAAATACCCCGGTTTTTCAGTTGATGGACCAAGTGCAAGAGTCCTTTGACTTCTATCATGGTCAGGGATGCCGTTGGCTCGTCCATAATGATTACGCGGGCATCCTGGGCCAAGGCCCGGCAAATCGCCACTAATTGCCGCTGCGCAATAGACAGGTTTTCCAGCGTGGCATCCAAATCCAGCCGTATGCCAATATTATCAAGGGTCCGCTGCGCCAGTTCCCGCAGGCGTCGTTTATTGACCCAGAAATGCCGGTGATAAAGATTGATAGCTATATTTTCCGCCACGCTCAGATTGGGAAACAACGACAAATCCTGGTAAATAACCTGAATGCCTCGTTTAACCGACTCTACCGGCGACAGATGGGAAAACGTGTGTTCATCAATGTTAATGACTGCGCCGGCATCGGGCTGATAGACGCCGGAAATGATTTTTATCAGGGTGGATTTACCACACCCGTTCTGGCCCGCCAGACAATGCACCTCGCCGGGCAATAACGTCAGGGAAATATTATCCAGCGCTTTCACGCCATAAAAAGTTTTGCTGATATTTTCTATAGCAATTAAAGGCTTCATTACAACCTCGTACTACCGGGCAACCTCATACTACAGAACGGGTACGGTTGTGAGTGCCGACCGTACCCGTACCCATGGCATGACTTAACTTAGTTGAAATCGCGACAAGATAGAGCGACAACCTGATCAATAATCAATAAAGACTATCGATATTTTCCTTGGTGACCCGCAATACCTTATGGAATTTAATGACCTTTTTGTCATTATCCACATCCGCTTTGCCGAGGCCTTTAATCTCGAAATCAGGTCCGATGGTTTCACCTTTCAATAACCGCGACGCGACCGCCGTTAACGCATAACCGGCGGTTGCCGGGTCATAAGTGATACCCATGGTAATATCCCCGCTTTTAATTAATGACGCAGCTTGCGACGGGATCATCATGCCATAAACATGCACCTTGTTTTTCGCCCGTTTTTCTTTAACCGCACGCCCTGCGCCAATAGGCCCCTGGGAACCGAAAGCGATAATTGAATTAAGATCAGGATGAGCTTTCATTAAATCAAGCGTGGTGCGCCGTGAGTCGTCTATGCTTTCCGAAACAGGCATGCGAGTCGTCACTTCATGCATGGCGGGATAATGTTCTTTCTGATATTTAACGAACAAATCCGCCCAAAGGTTATGTTGCGGCACCGTCAAACTGCCCACATAAATAACGTAACCGCCTTTACCGCCATTGACTTTGGCGACCTCTTCCACATTGTCCGCCGCGAATTTCTGGTTATCAATGATTTCAACATCCCAATTAGCGCTGGGTTGTCCCGGCGATTCATTGGTGAGCACGACAATACCCGCCGCGCGCGCTTTCTTGAATACCGGTTCCAATACATCGGCATCATTAGGCACAATGGTAATTGCGCTGACTTTTTTGGCGATAAGATCTTCGATGATTTTAACTTGCTGCGGCGCATCGGTACTGGAAGGACCGACTTGAGAAGCGTTAACGGAAAAATCCTTACCCGCTTGCACCACGCCCTCACCCATACGATTAAACCAAGGCATGCCGGCTATTTTGGAAATATTGACAACTTCGGCTTGCTGGGCAAACGCGGCGCTCGCGCTGACCAGTAACCCCAGGCAACCTGCGGTTAGCCAATGATGGAAATTCATTGTTTTCATTATATCCTCACGAAATATTGAGTTAATGATAGGGTCAGAAATTTATTAAAAATAACAAAATTAGATTTATATACTTTCGTTTTCGAAATAAATGCTTAAGTTAAATTAACGTAAAGCGATTTGAGTATGGGAAGATAATTTGAAATTATCTATATATAATTCTGCTATACATATGGACAGAAATATCACTGTCATTACTTGCGATTCGCTTCACATTTTCATCATTTTATTACGTTCAATTTTAGCAAGAGTGCTATGGTAAATTGATAATCAAAAATGTATCTTCCGTTTAACTTCGCTTATTTCAGTACAAATAAAACAAAATCAATAGAGTAAAATAATAATTAGATAGAGAACTATCAATTATGTGGACCTACAACTTCTTATCGATACCGCTTTAAATCAATTGTAATTATTTCAATTTGAATAATTAATATTGTTATGTAAAAAATAGCCGGCACAGGTTCGGTTGCCATTTCGTCTGCCGTTACGAATTATTTTCTTAATGACCAGCCTTAAATAAAGGTAATGAAAACGCTTCCATAATAATGGAAGCGATTACACCGCATTGTAACAGGGAGTGAGCCCCACCAGCATGAATCAGAACTGCTCGGACGTGTTTGCATGCCTGCGATACTGGCGTACTCTGTCAGAGTGCCAGCGACAACTCACCTTAATCGAGAAGCGAGGAAAACTATGTGGTCTCAAGCAAACGATAAAGAAGAAAAAGACAAACCGGCGACGTCGTCATTTGCCCAGAGTAAACTGCTGGATGCCCGTTCGATTATCATTTCCGGCGAGATAGATCAGTTATTGGCCGAGCGCGTAGTATCGCAATTGCTGATCTTGCAAGAGATGGGTGAAGACCCCATTAAACTGTTCATCAACAGCCAGGGCGGGCATGTGGAATCCGCCGATACCATTCATGACATGATCCGTTTTATCAAACCGGAAGTGAAAATTATCGGTACCGGCTGGGTGGCCAGCGCCGGCATTACCATTTTCCTGGCGGCGGAGAAACACAATCGTTATGCGCTCGCCAATACGCGCTTTATGATTCATCAGCCATTGGGCGGCGTACAGGGCCAAGCCACGGATATCGAAATCGAGGCCAAGGAGATTCTGCGCATGCTTGACAGAATCAATAAACTCATCAGCGATGCCACCGAACAGCCGTTGGAAAAAGTCATAAAGGACACTGATCGCAACTTCTGGCTGACCGCGCCGGAAGCGTTGGACTATGGCATTGTGGGGAAAATTATCTCGTCTTACAGTGAGCTGCAATAAAACACGACCGTCATCAATAACGCCAGTCGACGCCGCGAATGTCGATTAGGAAAAATTGTCGCGTTGCGTGCGGACGGCTGGAGAGAACCTGCTGGATAACACGAGATAAAACAGTCAATCATCCAGCAGGCCTATATATTTAATACAGGGCTCAACGCAGTGCGGAAAAGTCGGTCGGCGTCAAAAAGCTGTTTTCGATACTTGCGACAATAGGCTGCTGCGCTTCGCTGGCGGCGCGTTTGGCCAGCCAATCCGGGTCAGTCTGGAAAGCGGACCAGATTTTTTCCCGTTCCGCCAGGCTGTCCCATTGCAGCAGGTAGGTCAGCGCATGGTTGCTTGGGCCCACCAGCGTGGTCCAAAAACCGATTTGCTTAATGCCGTATTTGTCGAAAAAAGCCAATGTGGTGTTTCTGAAACGTTCCTGCAGCGCGGGCATACGGCCCGGTAAACAATGATAAACCCGCATTTCAACAATCATGCCTGCTCTCCGGTAAATGAATACTGCCAAATACGATAAGTGAGTTTTATACCCTTCAATTACTTTTCACTAGCACATCAAAAAAAACAATTCAATAGCGTTAGTGTAAAAAGAAAATCTCCTTTCGCAATTTTTGATTAGTGTTAAAAAACACAAACTTCCATTCAATCATCAGCATACCCTATTTTCACCGCAAAAAAACACCGGTAATCGCAAGTCAGGATTTGCCAGAAAAATTAACTGGGCAATTATTTTAGTTTTTTCGCCTTTATTCTAGCCGGGTGAAAGTTATCCCCTACACATGATTTGCGCCCAGGAGAACAACATGCAACAAGAAGCGTTAGGTATGGTAGAGACCAAAGGGTTAACCGCGGCAATCGAAGCGGCGGATGCCATGGTCAAATCGGCCAACGTGGTACTGATTGGCTATGAAAAGATCGGCTCGGGTTTAGTGACGGTATTCGTGCGTGGCGATGTCGGCGCGGTGAAGGCGGCTACCGATGCCGGCTGCGCTTCCGCCCGGGCAATTGGCGATGTCATTGCCACCCATGTCATTCCCCGCCCCCACTCCGATGTTGAAAACTTATTACCGAAAGGTCTTAAAGAATGAGTACCGATAGCCTGGTCGAAAATATTATCGCCGAGGTGCTCGGGAAAGTGGGTGAATTAAAAACCCCGAACGCGGCGCCTCAGGAAAAAAGCCCTCAAGCGGACCCTATTATGTCAGAAAAATTATGTTCCTTAACTGAATTCGTCGGCACCGCCATTGGTGATTCTATTGGTCTGGTGATCGCCAATGTGGATAGCGCATTGCTCGACGCGATGCACCTGGAAAAGAAATACCGTTCCATCGGCATTCTTGGCGCCCGTACCGGCGCCGGCCCGCAAATCATGGCGGCCGATGAAGCGGTGAAAGCCACCAACACCGAAGTGGTGGCCATCGAATTGGCCCGCGACACCAAAGGCGGCGCCGGCCACGGCTCACTGGTGCTGTTTGGCGGTGAAGACGTTTCCGACGTTAAACGGGCAGTGGAAGTGGCGTTGAATGAACTGGATCGCACATTCGGCGATATTTATGCCAACGATGCCGGCCATGTTGAATTGCAATATACCGCCCGCGCCAGTTATGCGCTGGAAAAAGCGTTTGGCGCGCCATTGGGCAGAGCCTGCGGCGTTATCGTCGGCGCGCCCGCCGCCATCGGCGTGTTGATGGCGGATACCGCCATCAAATCGGCCAATGTGGATGTGGTGGCCTACAGTTCGCCGGCCAAAGGCACCAGCTTCACCAACGAAGTCATTCTGATTGTATCCGGTGATTCTGGCGCGGTTCGCCAAGCTGTGCGCTCGGCGCGTGAGGTCGGCCTGGTGTTATTGGAAACCATGGGCGGTAAAGCGCCTTCAGCGACCACACCTTACATTTAACCTGTGCTGTTTTGTTGCGGAGAAAACATAATGAGTCTTATATCACAGGGTTTTGGCGAACCGACGGCGCGGGTCCAAGCGTTGCGGGAACAGATTCTCGATAGCACGCCCTGCATTGAAACCGATCGCGCCAGACTAATCACGGCCTCTTATAAAGAAACCGAAGCGTTGCCCATCGTGATTCGTCGCGCGAAAGCGCTGGAAAAAATTCTGGCGGAACTGCCGGTGACCATCAGGGACGGCGAATTAATCGTCGGCAGCCTGACCATCGCCCCTCATTCAGCGCAAATTTACCCCGAATATTCCAATATCTGGATTAAGGATGAATTCGAACGTCTTAATTTACGCAAAGGCGATCGGTTTACCATTTCGGAACAAGCCAAGCAGGAATTGAACGAGGTTTTCCCTTACTGGCAAGGCAAAACCACCAATGAACTGGCCACCTCCTACATGCTGCCGGAAACGATTGACTGCATGGCGGAAAATGTCTTTACCGTTGGTAATTATTATTTCAACGGCGTGGGTCATGTCGCGGTGGATTATGCCAAAGTATTAAACAAAGGTTATAAAGGCATTATTCAGGACGTGATCGCGGCTATGGCCGCCGCCGACAAAAACTCTCCTGATTACCTGAAACAAGAGTCGTTCTATAAAGCGGTGATTATCTCCTGCAACGCCGCGGTCAATTTCGCCCACCGTTATGCGGCCAAAGCGCGCGCGCTGGCGGCAACCGCCGCGCCGGAACGGAAAACCGAACTGCTCAAGATTGCCCAGATCTGCGAAACAGTACCGGAAAACGGCGCCAACAACTTCTATGAAGCTTGCCAGTCCTTCTGGTTCGCCCATGCGATTATTCAGCTTGAATCCAATGGCCACTCCATTTCTCCGGCCCGTTTCGATCAGTACATGTTCCCGTTCCTGGAAATGGATCAATCCATCAGCGAAGCACAGGCGCAGGAATTACTGGATTGTCTGTGGGTGAAATTCAACGACGTCAATAAAGTCCGCGACGAAGGTTCCACCAAAGGCTTTGGCGGTTATCCCATGTTCCAAAACCTGATTGTCGGCGGCCAGAACCGCGCCGGACAGGACGCCACCAATCGCTTGTCGTTTATGGCAATGGCGGCCACGGCGCATGTTCGCTTGCATGAACCTTCGTTATCGCTGCGTATGTGGTCGAAAACCCCGGATGATTTATTGCTGAAATCTTGCGAAATCAGCCGTATGGGCATGGGTATCCCGGCTTATTACAATGATGAAGTCATTATCCCGGCGCTTATCAATCGCGGCCTGACGCTGGAAGATGCGCGCGACTACGGCATTATCGGTTGTGTTGAGCCGCAAAAACCGGGTAAGACCGAAGGCTGGCACGATGCCGCTTTCTATAATATGAGCAAAGTGCTGGAAATCGCGCTGAACAATGGCCGCAGCGGCAAAAAACAGCTTGGGCCGCAAACCGGTGAATTAAGTTCGTTCCACAATATCGATGAAATCATCGAGGCTTACCGCAAACAAAACGAATATTTTGTTTACCACCTGGCGATGGCCGACAATAGCGTAGATTTTGCCCATGCCGAACGGGCCCCGCTGCCGTTTCTTTCCAGCATGGTGGATGATTGTATCGGTCGCGGCAAAACCGTGCAGGAAGGCGGCGCACATTATAACTTCACCGGACCGCAAGGCGTGGGCGTCGCGAATGTCGGCGATTCGCTGATGGCGATTAAACGTTTGGTGTTTGATGAAGGCAAAATATCGCTCGGTCATCTGAAAGAAGCGATTGACGCCAATTTCGGCGTTACTGTCGGTTCAGCCGATGCGGCGCCCGTCGCAATCGCCACTGCCGCAAATAAAGATCCGGCTTATGACCTGGTGCTCGAAGCGGTGAAAAAAGTGTTGGGTGAGAGCGGCGCACTGGCGTTGTCTTCCCTTAACATCGGCGGTCATGCGGCAGCCAAACCGGCGGACGGCAACTTGAGCGCCTTGCGCCAGATGCTGATCAACGGCGCGCCCAAGTTTGGCAACGATATCGATGAAGTGGACATGCTGGCTCGGGTCGGCGCGGAAATTTATTGCCGCGAAGTGGAAAAATACACCAACCCACGCGGCGGTATCTTCCATGCCGGTCTGTATCCGGTATCAGCCAACGTGGCATTAGGGGAAACCGTCGGCGCAACGGCGGACGGCCGGCTGGCGGGGCAACCTTTGCCGGATGGCGTTTCTCCCAGCCGGGGCATGGACACCAATGGTCCGACCGCGGCGGCCAACTCCGTGGCGAAACTGGACCACTTTCTGGCCTCCAACGGTACCCTTTTCAATCAGAAATTCCATCCGGCGGCGTTGAAAGGCGATGAGGGTTTGCATCACCTGGCGGCGTTGCTGCGCGGTTATTTCGATCAGAAAGGCATGCACGTGCAATTTAACGTGGTCGACCGGGCGACGTTAATTGCGGCGCAAAAAGAACCGGAAAAATATCGTGATCTCGTGGTGCGCGTGGCGGGCTACAGCGCGCAATTTGTTTCACTGGATAAAGGCGTTCAGGACGATATTATTCTGCGCACCGAACACGTATTTTAACTACTAGCACCGACCGGACGTTTTATTTGCGGCGGTAAAAGACATCAATAATTTTTATTTGGCGTTAATTAACGTCCGGTAAAGCTGTACGTCCGGTACAAAATAAACCGAATAGTGCATGTCGAGTTTTTTAGAAAAGGTGATGGCATGGCGGCAATTAATTATGAACAAACTGGCACCGTGTTTAATATACAGAAATTCTCTATACATGACGGACCGGGAATACGCACCATTGTCTTTTTGAAAGGTTGCTATCTGGCATGTAGATGGTGCAGTAATCCTGAATCGCAAAAGCCCGAACCGGAAATACTCTATAACGAACGCAATTGCATACATTGCGGCGGTTGTGTGGCCGCTTGCCCGGTTAAGGCCATTGATCCGCATCGGCCAGGGTTGATTGATCGGGCCATCTGCATCCAATGCGGACAATGCGCCAGCGTGTGCCCGGCGGCGGCGATGGTTATGTCAGGCAAAACAATGACCGTGGCGCAAGTGATTGAAGAATTGCGCAAAGATGAAAACCACTACCGGCGTTCCGGCGGCGGCATTACCCTTTCCGGCGGTGAAACGCTGGCGCAGCCGGGTTTTGCCGAAGCCCTGCTCTCGGCCTGTAAAGCCCGGGGTTGGCATACCGCGATGGAATCGACGGGTATCGCATCATTGGCAGTATTGGAACGGGTGATTCCGTTACTGGATTTATTGCTGCTGGATATCAAAACATTTTACAGCGCCAAACATGAGGAATTTACCGGCCATCCTAATGAAATGATTTTACGCAACGCCTTGGCCATCTCGGAATTGGCGAAAAATATCGCCGTCAGGGTGCCGGTGATTCCGACATTCAATGATGATGAACAAAGTATCAGGGCAATAGCGACCTTCGTTACCCATATGAAACATGTTTCGCGTTTACATCTATTGCCTTATCACAGTTACGGTAAGAACAAATATACCCTGCTCGGCAGACAGTACGGCATGATTGATATTAAGCCGCCAGAAGATAGCCGGCTTCAACGATATAAAGAAGTTGTCGAATCGCTGGGAATAGAATGTGTCATCGGCGGTTAGCGAAAAATTAACTTTGGCCATTTTTCGAAATGATTATTTAGGATCCTATTATGAATACATCCTTACCTTCTTTGCAGAAACAATGCCTTGCCGAGTTTTTCGGGACTGGCCTATTTCTCTTTATCGGCATAAGTTGCCTGGCGGCTAACCGGCTGGCCGGCGCCAGTTTCGGCCTGTGGGAAATTTGCATCGTGTGGGGCCTGGCTGTCGCGCTCGGCGTCTACCTGACCGCGGGCATTTCCGGCGGTCATCTCAATCCGGCGGTCAGCATTGCACTATGGCTGTTCGCCAATTTTGACGGCAAGAAAGTTCTGCCCTACATCATTGCGCAAACGTTGGGCGCCTTTGGCGGCGCGTTGGTCGCTTACCTGCTCTATTACAATTTGTTCGCGGATTTCGAAACGCTGCACCATATACAGCGCGGCAGCATGGAAAGTCTGGCGCAGGCCGGCATCTTCGCCACCTATCCGTACCCAGCCATCAATATGGTACAGGCGTTTTTCAGCGAAGTGATCGGCACCTTGACGTTGATGTGCCTGATTATGGGCCTGACCGACGATGGCAACGGCGTACCGCGCGGCCCGCTGGCTCCGCTGTTGATCGGTATTTCGGTCGCATTGATTGGCGTGGCCCAGGGCGTATTGACCGGCTTTGCCCTGAACCCGGCACGCGATTTCGGTCCGCGTATCTTTAGCGTACTGGCGGGCTGGGGCGTCAATGCGCTCACCGGCGGCCGCGATATTCCCTATTTTATTATTCCGATTGTCGCTCCGATTATCGGCGCCTGTATAGGCGCGGTGCTCTATCGCACGCTAACCAGCACGCCACTGCCCGGCAAGCAGAAAGAAACCAGCAAGAACATCTCCCTGCCCGAGCGTAACTGATGTTCCGCGCGCGGCGTCCGGGAGCGGATATTGAATTTTAAGCGGTTATTCCAGGAGAGAGAACGTAATGAACAATGCACTAGGCATGATTGAAACCTATGGACTCATCGGCGCCATCGTGGGAGCGGATGCCATGGTTAAATCGGCGAACGTCCAGTTGGTGGGCTACGAAAAAATCGGTTCCGGACTGGTTACCGTCATGGTGCGCGGCGATGTCGGCGCGGTTAAGGCCTCGGTTGAAGCCGGCGCGGTGGCTGCGGCCAATGTGGGCCAAGTGAAATCCACCCATGTTATTCCTCGTCCGCATAACGATGTGGAAGTGTTATTGCCCGTTTACCAGACCTTGGTGACCGAGTAAAGCCATCAACCGGGATAAGGGGGATCACGTGCAAGACTCTCTCGGCTTAATCGAAGTCACGGGGTTGTCGCTGGCGATAACCGTCGCCGATGCGATGGCCAAAACCGCATCGGTCCGACTGCTCGGCGTTGAGCGGACCATCGGTTCCGGCTGGATACTGGTCAAACTCAGTGGCGATGTGGCGGCGGTTCGCACCGCGCTGGCGGCCGGCGAGGACATGGCGAAAGCGGAAAATGGCTTTATCTCCTGTACCACCATCGCCCGACCGGCGATCGGCACCGGCGAGATGGTAACGGCGTCGCTTCGGTCGCCTGTCGCGGTGCAACGGCACGATGACGGACATGCTGAAGAGTCGGCGACGAAGCCGGCGGCGGCGGCCAGGAAAGAAATGCCGGCGCAAACGGCGCCGGAACGTGCTCAAGAAACGGAACTGGTCTCGGCGCCAGCGGCGCCGGAGCCTGCTCTCGACGTTGAGCCGCTCGCGATGCCGGCGGCACTGGAGCCTGCTCCCAAAGTTGAGCCGGCCCCGGCAGTGACAGCAGCGCCGGAACGTGCTCCCGAAACGGAGCCGGTCATGGCTACAGCGAGGGGGTTTACCGACGCGCCGACATTGCTCGCGCCAGCCGCAACCACCACCGCCAAAACCAAGACGGTTACCTGCAAACTCTGCGGCGACCCTTTATGTGGCAGGCATAAGGGAGAATCGCGCAGTAAATGTATTCACTTTCAAAAAGCGGTATTGAGGTAAAGCAATGGATAACGATCAGATTACGATGCTGGCCAGCCAGGTCATTGCTCAGATGCGGCAGCGGGCTATTCCCCTGGGGATATCCAATCGGCACGTACATTTATCGGAACAAGATTATCAACGCTTGTTTTTACAGCAACCGCTAACGGTAAAAAAAGCACTGGCGCAACCGGGCCAGTTTGCCGCCGAACAGACAGTGACGCTCAAAGGTCCCAAAGGCCAGTTGAAAAATGTCCGGATATTGGGACCACTGCGGGGTAAAACGCAAATAGAAATATCGCGTACCGATGCACGCCTGCTCGGAATAACGGCGCCGTTGCGTTTATCCGGCGATCTGACGGGTAGCGCCGGAATTACGCTGCAAAGCGAGGCCGGCGAAATAACGTTGGCGGAAGGCGCCATTATCGCCAGTCGACATATTCATATGTCGACAATGGATGCGGCAATATATGGCGTACAAAACGGTGAAATCGTCAAAGTGGAAATTGGCGGCACTGACCGGAAATTGATATTTGACGATGTCTGTATTCGGGTTGCCGACAATATGCGTCTGGAAATGCACATTGATACCGACGAAGCGAATGCGGCGGATATTGGCGAGTGTCAGCCCACGGCGAGACTTCTCCTCACAAAATAGTAATTGACCGAGGATCTATGCTCGAGACAATCGTTGCTAGGGTTATCGCATTGCTGCACCAGCGCGAAACTAAAACCTATACGGTAAATATGGCTGAATTAACCAATGGATTATCGAAAACGATTTATTTGCACCATGCCAGGCTCTATTTGCCCTTGCCCGACCTGGCCTTTATACAAAGCATGGTGGCTTATGATTCACATAATCCGGCGGTGGCAACCATATTGGAAGCATGGGCCTACGGCGTGCGATTGCATTTGATGGTGCACCGGCAATTATTGGCCGCCCTGCCGATCCGAAAATTAGCTCGTTTACCGGTCACCTTGGTCGATCAATTGGATATACCGGTAAAGATGTTGACTGGCGGCAGTATCAGTTATGCCAATGTGGTTTTACTCCACGATTGCTGGCTGTTGATTGAAAGGTCGACGTTCTTGACTTCTCTGGCGCGGGATGTACTGGAAAAACAAAATATCAAACTGATATGGCAGGACTAATACGATGCAACTGGCAAAAGTGATTGGTTCGGTGGTGTCGACCCAAAAATCCTCATCACTGATCGGTAAAAAATTGATGGTGATTACCTGGGTCAATTTGGATGGTTCAGGGGCGGAGCACAGCGAAAGACTGGAAGAGATCGCGGTGGACTCGGTGGGCGCCGGCGTGGGCGAACTGGTGCTGGTCACCCGCGGGTCATCCGCCAGAAAGATTTTCCCGGAGCCTAATCAAGCAATCGATCTGGCCATTGTCGGCATTATTGACACCATCGACCGGTTTTAGCCCGCGGCCGTTGGTTTTAAAAGAGGATAAATCATGTCGGAAACTGATATCGCGACCTTAATTAAAGAACATCGCGTGTTGCTGGAATATGCGATCAATGATGTTATCGCCGATTACCGTGCTTCAGAATACCGCGAATTGGATAATCCGCCGGCAATAAAGAAAAAAAACCATTATCTGGACTATGAAAAAATTCAAAGCCTCATTAGCGCTGCGCAACATGAAGCTTTAAAACTGAATACCGCCATAGTTATTGCTTTGTGTGACGGCGATGGTGAATTTGTCATGAGTTATCGCATGCCCGGTTCGACCATTGATGATATTAGCGCGGCGGGTGAAAAAGCGGCGGCCGCGGCGGTATTACCCATACCGCAAAATGAATTTTCCGTGGCTTATCGCTACGCTGATGAAAGCAACTCAAAGGTATCTGAAACTTCCCGCCTCAATCATTTTACCAACGGCGCATACCCGATTTATATAGCAAGGGAATTGGTCGGCAGCATGGGTATTAGCGGGGGTTCCGTTGAACAAAATAATCTTATTGCAACAAAGGCTGTCAGCAGCCTTGATCAGGGAGCAAAAAAATGAACAGTAGTGAATTGGAGAACATGATCCGCGCTATCCTCGCCGATAATCTTAACAGCGCAGCGGGTTCAAATGCGGCGGAACATGCCATATTCAACCAGGTGGAAGACGCTATTATGGCTGGCTATGGCGCTTATCAGCGGTTTATAACCGAATCACTGGAATTGCGGACCAAAATCATCGCGGCGCTGAAAACAGAACTGGCTCCGCTGATTAATGAAATGTCGGAACGCGCCGCCGAAGAAACCGGTATGGGCAATACCGCGGATAAAATCAAAAAGAATAGCGCCGCACTGAATAACACCCCAGGCATTGAAGACCTGACCACGCGCGCGTTGACCGGCGACGGCGGCATGGTGCTGTTTGAGCTTTCGCCTTTCGGCGTTATCGGCGCCATTGCGCCCAGCACCAATCCGACCGAAACCATTATCAATAACACCATCAGCATGATAGCTGCCGGCAACGCTATTTATTTCAGCCCGCACCCCGGCGCTAAAAAAGTATCGCTTTGGCTGATCGAAAAAATCGAAGACATTATTTATCGCGTGAGCGGTATCCATAATCTGGTTTCCACCGTGGCCAATCCGACATTTGACGCCACGCAGGAAATGATGTCCCATCCAAGAATCGCCCTGTTGGCGGTGACCGGCGGCCCGGCCATTGTCAATATGGCCATGAAAACCGGCAAAAAAGTCATTGGCGCCGGCCCGGGCAATCCGCCGGTACTGGTAGATGAAACCGCCGACCTGGACAAAGCGGCCAAAGATATCGTCGATGGCGCCTCGTTTGACCACAATGTCCTTTGCATCGCGGAAAAAAGCGTGATTGCCGTGGCCAGCATCACCGACAAGTTAGTGGAAAATCTGCAAAAAAATGGCGCGTATCTGGTGAGCTCGCCGGCGGAAATCGACCAACTGCGTAAGGTGGTGATTACCGAAAAAGGCGAAGCCAACAAAAAACTGGTCGGCAAAAGCGCGGCGGTGATTTTACAGGCGGCCGGACTGAGCGCGCCCTTCACACCGCGTCTGATTATCGCCGAAGTCGGGCAAGATGATCTGCTGGTGACCGTTGAACAACTGATGCCGGTACTGCCCATTGTGCGCGTCAAGGATTTCGACGCCGGACTGGCCTTGGCGCTGTCGGTGGAAAACAATCTGCATCACACCGCCATTATGCATTCACAAAATGTCTCGCGCCTGAATCGCGCGGCCAAAGTCATGCAGACGTCGATATTTGTCAAAAATGGCCCCTCTTATGCCGGTTTGGGCATCGGCGCCGAGGGATTCACGACCTATACCATAGCGACGCCGACCGGCGAGGGAACCACCTCCGCGCGGACCTTTGCGCGCAAACGCCGCTGTGTGCTGACCAATGGTTTTTCCATTCGTTAGTGAATCGAGGGGCAGAAAATGGCCATTTTTACGGTAAAAACCCGGATTTACAGTGGCGCCGACAGTTTGTCCTGGTTACAGACACTCCATAATAAAAAAATCTGGATAGTCTGCGACGGTTTCCTGGCGGGCAGTGCGAATCTGAAAATGATTACCGATAACATCGGCGCGGATAATGACACCGCGCTGTTTACGGATATTATTCCCGATCCGCCCATTGCGACGGTGGTCGCCGGCATAAATGCCATGAGCAGCGTGCAACCGCAGATTGTTATCGGTTTCGGCGGCGGTTCCGCGTTGGATTCCGCCAAAGCGATCATTTTCTTTGGCCGAAAAAAAGGCATTGAAATAGAGCGCTTTATCGCCATCCCCACCACCAGCGGCACCGGTTCGGAAGTCACCAGCGCATGTGTGATTAGCGATCCGCTGACCAAGGTCAAATATCCGTTATTCGATGACAGTATCTATCCTGATATCGCCATTCTGGAACCGCGGCTGGTGATGAGCGTACCGGCGGCGGTAACGGCGAATACCGGACTGGATGTGTTGACCCATGCGCTGGAAGCTTATGTCGCCACCGGCGCCACCGACTTTACCGATGCGCTGGCCGAAAAAGCGGTGCAAATGGTATTGCAGCATTTGACCAAAGCGTATCAGGACGGCGCTCACCTGGAGGCGCGCGATAAAATGCATAATGCGTCTTCGTTGGCGGGAATAGCGTTCAGCCAGGCCGGACTGGGGTTAAACCATGCCATAGCCCACCAATTAGGCGGACAATTGCATATTCCCCATGGGTTGGCCAACGCCTTATTGCTTTGCCATGTCATTCGGTTCAACAGCCAGGATAAACGCGCCCGGGCCAAGTATGCCCGGTTGAGTAAACTCTGCGGTCTGGCCAATTTTCAGTCGACCGACGACTTCTGCGTGGCGAACCTGATTAATTATCTTCGGAACCTGATGCAGCAATTCAAGATTGCCGGCACCTTAAGCGCACTGAAGATCGACCGCACTCAGGTTCTGTCCGCCATGGATGCCATGACAACGGCGGCGCTCCATGACGCGACACTGGCCAGTAATCCCTTGCCGGCCAGCGACGCGGATATCAGAGGAATCATTCACGGCATTATCTGATAACGACACACTGTTGATAGAGGCGACACTATCGAACTGCGGGCGGGCAAGCGAGAGGCAATGCTGGCGGCCGACACACCCGCAGTTCGATAAATAGAGGACTAGGGCCTGATAGGGTTTTGAATAGTTACATTTAACACGACATTCTCCTGATAAGCCATGCTGACATGGTCTTATGTGGGAGGTTTGGTGCGGCTAAACACTATAGCGTTTAAAAGTTATTATGGATCATTTTTTCATTAAAAAAGACAGGGGGATAAAATGCGAATATTAACTTAGATCAAGTTAGCTTATTTTTGAAAGTCATAGAAGCCAGTAAATGTTGGGGGTGGTTTTTCACGTGTAATTAGAGGATGAAATGTGATTTCTCTCTGATTACCGGAGCAGGACGAAATAGTATAATCTCACAGGATTGACTCCCGTTGTCGACATAAAAAGGTTGTCTTATAAGTTAGGATAACTCATAAGATTTTTGATTAATTAGCATTAACCACTATGGTTAAAATATGCGACCATCCAAAGATATTATCGATAAGATCTCGTATGATTTTGCCTATGCCACCGGTTTGGGTTCTGTTGTGGTCGATCTTAACGGCAAAGAAATCTCTCCTTGGTACAATTTTACGCCGTTTTGCCAACATGTGAGAAGAAATGCCGCCTATTACCCTTATTGTCAGCAATGCGATCGCAGCGGCGGTCTTGAAAGCTCGAAAATCAAGCAAGTGAATTGTTATCGCTGCCATGCCGGCCTGGTGGACTTTTCCATTCCCATCGTCATCAATGATAGCTTAGTCGGTTTTCTGGCTTGCGGTCAGGCGCGAGTCACCGAGGACGCCACTATTCCCGCCATTCTTCGCGAAAGTAATGATATGCGCAAGGAATCACAACTTTTTGATCTCTACCATGAGTTGCCGGAAATGAATCTCATGAAGATCAGGGCGGCGGCGCAATTGCTGAATGTCATCGTGGAAAACTATTTATGTAAACAATACGACGTGCGTATTATTAAAAGCCGCGAACCTGGCGAAGAGACCGAGACCTATATTGGTACCTCGGATATCCATCGCGCTAAAATTGAAAAAATTGTTAACTACATCAATCAGAATTTTTCCGACAATCTCAGCCTTGAACAAATGGCCACTATGGCTAATTTGAGCCAATTTTATTTCTCTCGTCTGTTCAAGCGTTTGCTGGGAGTGGGATTTAATTCTTATTTGAACAACAAACGGATGGATGAAGCGCGTTACCTGTTGGAAAAAACGGAATGGAGCATCGATAAAATCGCCAGGAATGTCGGTTATTGCGATAGTCCCTACTTTGCCCGTTCATTCAAAAAAAGTTTTGGCCTGTCGCCCAAGGTATTTCGTCAGACCTCGGCCGGACAGATTGCGATTCAATCCTATACCCCAGTGCCATCGCTGTAAAAAAGCGCCGGGAGCTTTTCATGCCAAGGGTAAACCGCTACAGGACAGACAGCCTCATCTGCTATAGTTCCGGTAGTCTGTATAATTGTTTAGCCCAACGTGAGAAGACGTATTATGTCAATGAGCTTCCGCTCTCTTTATCAACATGGCTTCGCCCGCGTAGCGGCCTGCACCATACCCTGCGCGCTGGCGGAGCCCTCGGTTAACGCCCGCGCCATTGTCGAGACGGCTACCCGTCTCGACGCCGAGGGTGTGGCGTTGGCCATCTTCCCCGAACTGTGCCTGTCCGGCTATTCCATTGAAGATTTGCTGCTTCAGGATGTGTTGCTGGATGCGGTGGAACAGGCTATCGCCGAGTTGCTGGACGCTACCGCCGCACTGCAAACCCTACTGGTGGTGGGCGCGCCATTGCGCCATGCCGGACGGGTATATAACAACGCTATCGTTATGCATCGCGGAAAATTATTGGGCGTAGTGCCAAAATCCTATCTGCCCACCTACCGGGAATTTTACGAACGCCGGCAATGCGCCCCAGGCGACCAGACCGGCGGCACCCTCCGGCTGGCGCAACAAGAAGTGCCGTTCGGTCCTGATTTATTGTTTGCCGCGCAAGATTTGCCTGGCTTTGTTTTGCATGTGGAGATTTGCGAGGATTTCTGGGTGCCGATCCCGCCAAGCGCCGAAGCCGCGCTGGCTGGCGCCACGGTGTTGGCCAATCTGTCCGGCAGCCCGATCACCATCGGCCGCGCGGATACGCGACGGCAGTTGTGCCGCTCGCAGTCCATGCGATGCCTCTCCGCCTATCTGTATGCCGCGGCGGGAGTGGGCGAATCCACCACCGAGGTGGCCTGGGACGGGCAATGCGTGATTTATGAAAATGGCGATCTGCTGGCGGAAACCGAACGGTTCGCACAGGACAGCCAATGGGCCATGGCCGATATCGATCTTGATTTATTGCGCCAAGAACGCATGCGGATGGGCACCTTTGACGACAATCGCCGGACGCACCAGGCGCGAGTCGACAAATTCCGGCGGGTGTCGTTCACTCTGGCGCCGCGCGACGGGGATCTGGGCCTGGCCCGCAAAGTGGAGCGGTTCCCCTTTGTTCCGTCCGATAACGAACGACTGGCGCAAGACTGCTATGAAGCCTACAACATCCAGGTCGTCGCATTGGTGCAGCGTGCCGCCGCCACCGGCATCAAACGCCTGGTGATCGGCGTGTCAGGCGGTCTGGATTCCACCCAGGCCCTGATCGTGACCGCCAAAGCGGCCGACCGCATGCATTTGCCGCGCGAAAACATCATCGCCTGCACCTTGCCGGGTTTCGGCACCAGCGACGGCACGCGCAACAACGCATTGAGCCTGATCAAAGCCCTGGGCGCCACCCACCGTGAAATTGATATTCGGCCTGCGGCGTTACGGATGCTGGAGGACATTGGCCATCCTTATGCCAACGGCGAAAAAGTCTATGACGTCACCTTCGAAAACGTGCAGGCCGGGCTGCGCACCGATTACCTGTTTCGCCTGGCCAATCATGAAAACGGCATGGTGGTCGGCACCGGCGATTTGTCCGAACTGGCATTAGGCTGGTGCACCTACGGCGTCGGCGATCAGATGTCCCATTATCATGTGAATTCCGGCGTGCCGAAAACGCTTATCCAGCATTTGATCCGCTGGGCCATGGCCTCAGGCCAGTTCGAATCGTCGGTGGTCAGTACGCTGGAGGCCATTTTAGCGACGGAAATATCGCCGGAACTGATCCCCGCCGACGCCGCCGGCGCGTTGCAAAGCACCGAAAGCATTATCGGGCCATATAGTTTGCAGGATTTCACGCTGTTTTATGTGCTGCGCTATGGCTTCCGTCCATCCAAAATCGCGTTTATGGCGCTGAGTGCCTGGCAAGACGCCGCGGCGGGCAATTGGCCGTCCGGTTACCCCGAAGCCAAACGCAACAGCTTCTCGCTGGAAGAAATACGGCACTGGATGCGAGTGTTCCTGTACCGCTTCTTCACTACCAGCCAATTCAAGCGCTCCGCCTCGCCCAACGGCCCGAAAGTGACCGCCGGCGGCAGTTTATCGCCACGCGGCGACTGGCGCGCGCCATCGGACGGCAACGCCAGAATCTGGCTGGCCGAACTGGAAGCCAATGTACCGGAACGTTGAGCCGCGCCATGGCAGCCCGGGCCTAATGCGCCCCGGGCCCGGTTCGCAAGCCGGCTCATCATGATGCGCATGCCAACTCGGGGGACGAATCGGCGCCAGCCGATCGCTCCGCCCAAACTGGGCCCGATCCGATGTTCATCAAACCCGCGGAGACGTAATCGTCATTTCCCTTTAAAAAAACCGTCATCTGCTTCGTTTACTCTGACTAATGATGCGTTACCGGGTCAAACCCGGTTCGATGTTTATGCCGCCGCTTACGCGCATGCGATTCAGCGGCGAATAACCACCGGCGATACCCCCCTGATCAGAGAGAATCATGAGCACAGCATTGACCGCTAAACAATTGCACGCGCTAGGTGATGTCAGGGCCTTTTATCGGTTGCCGAATTTCACCCGGGAAATCACCGCCGGCACCCTGCGTTTCGGTTTGCTGGCTGATCCGCAATATGCCGATGCCGAACCGGAAATGAAACATGGCCGGTACTATCGCCAGAGCCTGGGCAAGCTCGCCACGGCCATCAACGAGTTGAATCAATGGCCACTGGACTTTGTCGCCACCCTGGGCGACCTGGTGGATCGTCAATGGTCGAGTTATGCGGATATCTTGCCCCTGTATCGCCAATTGCGGCATCCCCACGTCACGGTCTTGGGCAACCATGACGCGCAAACCCTATCAGAGCATTTATTCAGCCAACAACCGCCGCTAGGGCTGCCTAAACACTATTTTGATTTCGGTCTGGCCGGTTACCGTTTTATCGTCATCGATGGCAACGACATCAGTCTGTATTGCAATCCGGCTAATGGCGATGATTTGCCTCAGGCGCAACACATGCTGGCCCAACTGATTGACCAACAAAAACCCCAGGCGCAAACCTGGAACGGCGCGTTGGGCGAGACCCAATTGCAGTGGCTGGAAACCACGCTGCAAACCGCCCAGGTGATGGAAGAAACCGTTATTGTCCTCGGGCATTACCCTTTGGCCCCGAAAAATATCCATAATCTCTGGAACGATGATATTGTGTTGGCGCTATTGTGCCGTTACGGGGTACGGGCCTATTTTTGCGGCCATCAGCATGGCGGCGGCTATGACCGGGTCGGCGAGACGGATTTTATTACGCTTAAAGGCATGGTTGACGGCGAGGAGCAGACACCCTACGCTATCGTTGAAATAAAGGGCAACGAACTGGCCATTACCGGCCGCGGACCGGAAGAAAGCCGGTTATTGCGCCGCTGAATATTTCCGCTCTTTCTCCCCTTTATTGACGTTATTTTTCCGTTATTATTCGATAATCTACAGTCAAAACATCATCGTGCCCAGTGACGTACCCGTTTCGTAAATGGACGCTCGCATTCAGCGCAAAACTCGCTATCCCCCGCCTGACCCAGGCCGTTCCAGGATATCTTGCCGATACGCTGCAATATTGAGCGTTCGGATTAAGGCTTTCCTCTGGTTAATTCCCCTTTAGACGAGTAATGTTAAACGCTTAAGGGATAGCCATTTCTGAACTTACTTATTAAGTTCCTTTTTATTATTTTTGAATCCGGGCTGGAGAAAAAAGACATGACCGAGAAAAAAGCAACCCTCACTCTCAACGACCAAAAAGCGATGGTGCTGGATTACAACACTGGCACCGCGGGGCCGGCGGCGCTGGACATCCGCCCTTTTGGCGCGGAGCAATTCTTCACCTATGACCCCGGATTTACCAATACCGCCGGCTGTGAATCCGCCATCACCTTTATCGACGCACGCAACAGCGTGCTGTTGCATCGGGGTTACCCGGTGGAACAATTGGCGGAAAACTGCAGTTTTCTTGAAGTGTGTTATATCTTGCTGCATGGCGAGGCGCCGGGGAAAACGGATTTCGCGGCATTCACCGAGACCATCACCCGGCATACGATGATCCATCAACAAATGAGCCGCATGTTCAGCGGCTTTCGGCGCGATTCCCATCCCATGGCGCTGATGTGCGCGGTGGTCGGCGCGCTGGCGGCGTTCTACCATGATCAACTGGATGTGGACAATCCGGAACACCGGGATCTGGCGGCGGTCAGGCTACTGTCGAAAATGCCTACCGTGGCGGCGATGTGCTACAAATATTCCATCGAACAGCCCACGGTCTACCCGAAAAACTCCCTGTCGTATACCGGCAATTTCCTGCATATGCTGTTCGCCATCCCGGCGGAAAAATATGAGGTCAATCCGGTACTGGAACGCGCCATGAACCGCATCCTGATTCTGCATGCCGACCACGGCCAATGTCCGTCCACCACTGCGGTGAGAACGGCCGGGTCTTCCGGCGCGAATCCTTTTGCGTGCATCGCCGCCGGTCTGGCGTCATTGTGGGGTCCCTTGCATGGCGGCGCCAATGAAGCCTGTATGCGCATGCTGGAAGAGATCAGCACCCTGGATCGCATTCCGGCCTTCGTCGCCCGGGCCAAAGACCGCAAGGACTCGTTCCGCCTGATGGGATTCGGCAATTCGGTCTATCACCATTTCGATCCGCGCGCCGCCATCCTGCGTAAAACCTGCCATGAAGTGCTCAATGAATTGGGACACGAAGATCACTTGCTGCAAGTCGCGATTGAACTGGAACATATCGCGATGACCGATGCGTATTTCCTGGAAAACAAGCTTTATCCCAGCGCGGATTTCTATTCAGCCTTGATCCTGAAAGCCATGGGACTGCCGCCATCCATGTTTACGGTGATATCCGCCGTCGGCCGGACCATCGGCTGGATTGCCCACTGGAACGAAATGCACAATCATCAGTTGCAGATTTATCGTCCGCATCAGGTGTATGTCGGCAAACCACGCCGGGATTATGTTTCACAGTTAAAATAACTGCCGGCCAGACGACCTCCGGTGGTCAATCGGCCGCCGGACGATCGTATGCCGAACCGTCCTTATGGGTAAATTGCCGCTTGCCATCCTCGAGCACAGCCTGGAGATCATCGTCAGGATAGTGGCATTGATCGCCCGCGCTCCTGTCTCCGACCTCAAGATAAAGCACATCCTGCGACGTTTCATTGATCAGATGGTGGGCATTGCCGGTGCCGGACTTGAAGCCCGCGCACATGCCGGGAGACAATTTTATTTCGCCGTCATCCGTTCGCAGCGTTGGATATCCCTGCAAAATATAGATGAACTCATCCTGTTGAGTATGGGAATGCCGAAGCGACGAAACGCCATCAGGCGCCAGCCGCGTCAGATTGACCCCAAAATTCGACAGTAAAAACACATCGCCGAGCGGACGCTTTTCCCTGCCGCGCATAAGCGACGCGAACGGCTCAGGATAGTTTGAAGGCGTGGTGCGGGCAGGCGCATCCACCGCGTTGATGGCAATCGGATAATGTCGTTGTGGCATAAGCGGCTCCTTGTCGCCAACCCGTCAGGTAATGTTCAATCGCTTGTGGCCGACTATCGGATCAATCCACCGTTGCTGATCATAATGGTAAATTATTACCCGTCATCACGCGAGAAACCCGATCCTACATATCGATCATATCGATTTAAATTTTCAGCGTTTGGCAATCATAAGTGGAAAATGGGTTATCATTATTTGCCGTGAGGTTAATCACACTCTGAAATCTTATATTAATAATTCTCTGGCTATTTTATGCAAACATCGCATTCGTCCCGTTCCATCGCCTGGTTACGAGTCATTATTCTGACCCTGGCGGCATTCATCTTCAATACGACAGAATTTGTGCCAATCGGACTGTTATCGGATATCGCCGTCAGTTTTTCGATGACCGCCGCGCAAGCCGGCTTGCTGTTGACGGTCTACGCCTGGGGCGTGGCATTGATGTCTTTGCCCTTTATGCTGCTGACCAGCAAAATTGAGCGGCGCAGCCTGTTGATCATCACCTTCGCGGTGTTCATTCTCAGCCATGCGCTTTCCGCCGTGGCCTGGAACTTTGGCGTTCTGATGGCGGCCCGGCTCGGCGTCGCATCGGCTCATGCCATTTTCTGGTCGATCACCGCCTCCTTGGCCATGCGCGTGGCGCCAAGCGGCAAGAAAGCCCAGGCCCTGGGTTTGCTGAGCACCGGAACCGCCATGGCGATGGTCTTGGGCTTACCGCTGGGGCGAATGATTGGCGAATGGCTTGGCTGGCGGATAACCTTCATAATTATCGGCATTATGGCTTGTCTGATCATGGCGATGATTTACCGCTTTCTGCCGAAACTGCCCAGCCATCATTCCGGTTCGCTAAAAAGCCTGCCTGAACTGTTTCACCGGCCGGCGTTGCTCTGTATTTATCTGCTGGCCGTTATGGTCGTCACCGCGCATTACACCGCCTATAGCTATATCGAACCTTTTTTGCAGAAAATCGCCGGCCAGAGCATGAATTTCACCACATTATTATTATTGCTGTTCGGCTTGGCCGGCATTTTGGGCAGCCTGCTATTTTCCCGTTTCACCGGCCGCTATCCTTCCGGCGTCATGATCACCGCCATCGCGGTTATGTTGCTTTGTCTGCTGCTGCTGTTGCCCCTCTCGTTCAACAAAGCCAGCATCGCTGTCCTTTGCCTGATCTGGGGCATCACTATCATGGCCATCGCCTTGAGCATGCAGGTCAAGGTGCTGAACATGGCATCCGACGCCACCGACGTCGCCATGTCGCTTTTTTCGGGCATATTCAATATCGGCATAGGCGCCGGAGCATTGCTGGGCAATCAGGTAAGCCTCCATTTCGGCATGGAAAACATCGGGTTTGTCGGCGCCGCTTTCTGTGCGCTGGCGCTGATGCTTTGCCTGTTTATCACTAGACGTTATGCCGATATCGTCAACCAGACGGCCGAGAGCTAGCTTACTTTGCTGCTGGGCGGCGCTTTGTTTTGCTGGTCCTGCAGCAGCAAAGGAAATTCGTCCGGCTTATCCTTACCAAGTAAATGAGCCAGTTTTTCCTGCGACAGCGGTTTGGAAAACAGATAGCCTTGCAGTTGCGTACATCCCGCATCCACCAGAAATTGCTGTTGTTCCTTGGTTTCCACGCCTTCGGCTATCACCTGTAGATTCAGTTTTACGCCCAGATTGGAGACCGCGGTGACGATGGCCGCCGTATCCTTGAGCTGGGTGACAAACTGCACGAATGAACGGTCGATTTTCACGCTATCGACCACCACGTCTTTCAACAAACTCAGGCTGGAATAGCCGGTGCCGAAATCATCCAGCGAAATTCGCACGCCGGCCAGTCGCAAAGCGGCCAATTGCGCTTTACTGTTGGCATCGGAATTCATGATGGCGGTTTCGGTGAGTTCCAGTTCCAGCCGTTGCGGCGGGAAATGCTCTTCCACCAACAACGTTATGACATTGCGGGCAAAGTTGACATCCCTGAGCTGAATGGGGGAAATATTCACCGCGACCGACAGCTCATCCCAGGACAACATTTCACGGCAGGCGCGACGCAAGATAAAATTGCCCAAGGGGGTTATCAGCCCGGTTTCCTCCGCCAGCGGCACGAATTGCACCGGCGATATCGCGCCCAGGTCGGGATCGTTCCAACGCGCCAGCGCTTCCACCCCGATAATTTCATTATCCGCCGCGCGCACCAGCGGCTGATAGGCGCAAGTGATGCCGACCCCCTTGCACAAGGCTGTGGACAAGGCTTTTTCCATACGTTGCTTACTGACCAGATTGGTATCCAGCGCTTCCGAATAAAAACAGTATCTGTTTTTGCCCAGATGCTTCGCTTCATACAAGGCGGCATCCGCTTTGCGTAGTAGTTCGCCGGCATTGATATCCGCATGAGTGATCATGGTTATGCCGACCGATACCCTGACAAAAGGCGAGGCGCTCGTCAGCGGGAAAGGCGCCTCCGTTAGTTTGATGATTTGCAAACATAACGACTCGGCATGCCGCAACCAGGTGCTATTGCCGATCAACAGGGCGAATTCATCACCGCCCATGCGCGCCACCAAACTTTCTTCCGGTGCGATATGCTGCAACCGCCGGGCGAATTCGCATAAGACAAAATCACCCGCCTGGTGACCGTAAGTATCATTTACGGCCTTGAAGCCATCAAGATCCATTAACAACAATAATCCGCTGGTTTGCGCTGAAGCCGAACCGGGCGTGACAAAATGATTCAGTTGTTCGTACAAGGCCGTGCGGTTATGCAGTCCGGTCAGGATGTCATGATAAGCCAGGTAACGGATTTGCGCTTCCGTCTCACGCAGCATGGTAATATCATTCAATGAAATCAGCAGGTAAGGCAACGTGTTCAAGATTATCCGCGAACAGCGCACGATAAAGATCGTGACATGATTATCGCGACCGGGGACCCGCTGCTCGTCTTCCACTGCTTCGCCGGTTTCCATAACATGACGATCCCGCGCCCTGATTTGCGATACCAGCCCCTTATTCAACCCATCCAATGCCGTGCGCCCAATCAATTCCGCCACCGGTTTACCCATCAATTCAATCGCTTTACGATTGAGGAAAACCAATCGATAGTGCTGGTCCTTCAAAAAGGTGGCATCGGGTAACGCGTTGAGCATCGCCTGGCAAACTCCAAGATTATTGAACATTCGTTGGCGTCCTATCTGCTATCTGCACCGTTAAAAAACGTAGCAGAACTGAGTTAAACGGGACTGCGTTTACAGACCGTCAGGATTCGAATTGCCCCAAGGCATTTTGCAACAGGCGATTATCCGCCAATCGTTGCTCCACATCACCGCCGAGCAGTTCCACTACCGCTGATAACATCAGATTAAACAAACAGCTGAATGGCGATAGCGCATCCCAAAAATGGCCGGTATCGGTTTTGAGCTGCAACAAATCCGCCGAAAAATCCCTTGCCCATGGACAAAAGAGGTCGGTTATCAGCGCCAAGGGCAACCCGCGCTGACTGGCGACCTGACAATATTTGCGCGCCATAACCGAATACGCGCGGGTATCCGTGACCACCAGATATGGATGCTTAAATTCGGAGTTAAGCGATTCCACATAAGTCCCGGACAATCCATCGGCAAACCAGACCCGGGGACGCAAATATTCCAAATGACTGAAAAAGGCATTGGCGATACCGCGAGTCGATTGTATGCCGACGATAAATACCGCGTCGGCGCTGGCCAACTGACGGCAGATGGTGGAGAAAGTCTCAGTTTGCGCCAATTGATAAACATGACGAATCGCCTCCAGCTCCATACTCATCGAATTTTGCAATTTTTGCTGACGCGGCTGCTCGCTGCGTTGACGGTAAGCGGCAAAACGATCGGTCACGCCCCATGTTTGATAAAGCTCGCCGCCCGCCTGACGCAAGCCGCGTTTAAAATCATCCAAATTACGAAACCCGAGCCGGCGCAGGTACCGACCCACGGTAATCCCGCTGGCCGCGGCATGGCGGCCAATGCCGTCGGCCGTTTCATAAGGCACCTGGCCCAGGTTTGCCAGCAACCAACTTGCAATGCGCTTGCCGGCCGGCGTCTGCTGGCTAAAAGAGGCCTCGATGAGAGCGACCATGTCGGACGTATGCGCTAACTCTGTCATAATGGTTTTTTTTAGCATCTGGCTAGGAAAGTTATGATAGTAGCTTTGCTAAAATAACAATCGTTAGTCAATGGAATAAAAAATAATTAGCTTAAAATTATTTAACTTTCTGATGAGTTAACAGTGCGCGAAAGTTATATCAGTGTCAAAAAATCGTTTGTTGTGCGACTTATTTGTTTTAGATAATTTGATAATGTGCTTAAAAACAACATAAGTTCATAAAAATCATCTAACTGTTAACAATAAGTTGCACCACATCGGTGCGTTTGCCGGTTAATAGAGAATCCTCAGCGTTGTTATGGCGCTTATTCTTCCAGGATAGGGTGTGTTTTTTTTGCGCCCAAGTTCTTATTTCCCTATATAATGCGCCTGCTTATCGATTTGCCACCGCCGATTGCCTGGCGGGAATATGGCATAGCTATTGCTTAGGCTGAGCTGACAACTTCAACGAGATAACTCCTATGTTAGAAAGAATTTTTCATTTAAAGGTGAATCGTACTAACGTACGAACCGAAATTCTGGCGGGACTGACCACTTTTTTGGCAATGGCATACATTCTGTTTGTTAATCCTTCAATCTTGAGCGCCACCGGAATGGACAAAGGCGCGGTGTTTGTCGCGACCTGTCTGGCCGCCGCGATTGGTTCAGCCTTAATGGGTTTCATTGCCAACTACCCGATTGCCCTGGCGCCGGGCATGGGACTGAATGCGTTCTTCACTTATACCGTGGTATTGCATATGGGCCATACCTGGCAAGTGGCTCTGGGCGCGGTATTCCTATCGGCAATAACCTTTTTCGCCTTGTCCATTTTCAAGATTCGCGAATGGATTATCAGAAGTATCCCGTTACCGCTGCGATCCGGCATTGCCGCCGGGATTGGCCTGTTTCTGGCCATTATCGCCCTGCAAGGCGCGGGTATCGTCGTTGGCAATTCCGCGACGCTGGTAGGGCTGGGCGACTTGACCAAAAGCGGCCCGTTATTAGCCATGCTGGGTTTTGTCATCATCGTGGTGCTTGAAGCGCGGCGTGTTCCGGGCGCGGTATTAATCGGCATTTTGGCTATCACCATATTGTCCATTATTCTCGGCATTAGCCCCTTTTCCGGCGTGGTATCCATGCCGCCGTCCATCGCGCCGACGTTCCTGCATCTGGATATTCGCGGTGCGCTGGATGTTTCCATGATAAGCGTGGTTTTCGCTTTTCTGTTCGTGGATGTTTTTGATAACTCCGGCACCTTGATCGGCGTGACAAAACGCGCGGGCTTAGCTGACGAAGACGGCAATATCCCGAGAATGGGCAAAGCGCTGATCGCCGATAGCGCCGCGGCGCTGTTTGGTTCATTGCTCGGCACCTCCACCACCACCAGCTATATCGAATCCGCTGCTGGCGTGGGCGCCGGCGGACGTACGGGTCTTACCGCCATCGTGGTGGGTATTTTATTCCTGTTGAGTTTGTTCTTCGCGCCGCTGGCCTCCAGTGTGCCCGTATTCGCCACCGCGCCGGCGTTGTTGTTTGTCGCCGTGTTGATGACGTCGGGATTGGCGGAAATCGACTGGCGGGATATTACGGTAGCCGCACCGGTAACCGTGACGGCATTGACCATGCCGCTGACGTATTCCATTGCGAACGGTATTGCTTTTGGCTTTATCACGTGGACCGTGGTGAAACTGTTGAGCGGTCGTTTCCGTGATTTGAACGCGGCGTTGGTGATTTTGTCGTTGCTGTTTGTGATTAAGTTGGGTTGGCTTAGCGCGTAAGACACTTGTGCCGGGGGCAACCCCGGCGCGGTTGTTTGATGCCGCTCGGTGTAAGATCGGCGTGTATCGGGCCTACCCCGCCAGGGGGCGCTCGGTCGGCTTGCGCCGATTCGACCCCCTTTGGCGCGCTCTCCCGATAATGTCGATCGTGAAACCCGCTCGGTGTAAGATCGGCGTGTATCGGGCCTACCCCGCCAGTTGGGGCTGTTGGCGGGAAGCGGTATTCCGGGGCGGAGTAAGCCCATAGATAGAGGGATGCGGTGGACCCATAGGGAGAGTAGCGGCGGCGATACCGTTCAAAACGTTCCCGAGGCAGTTCGCTGTGCCGGTAAAGGTTCATCATGCCGCGGCGTATGGCCAGATCGCCCCAGCTCAGCACATCCGGTCTTCCCATCGAGAAGATCAACAACATTTCCGCCGTCCATATTCCTACGCCCGGCAAGCGCGACAGCGCGGTGATAACCTCCTGATCGCTAAAGTGCCGGATAGCGGTTAAGTCCAGTTCGCCGCTCATGACCGCCGTGGCCACGCCTTTGATGTACATCGCTTTTTTCATTGACATGCCGCAGGATTGTATTTGCTCCGCGGTAAGTTGTTCAATGGCTGGCGCAGTGACGTTGCCGGCCAGCTGCGACAAACGCTGGTTTACCGTGATGCCGGCTTTAGTGGAAATTTGCTGATCGACAATACTTCTGATCAAAGCGGCGAACAGATCCGGCATCAGCGGACGCGCAATGACGCCAATGCGTTCGATAGCCTCACCCAGTCGTTTGTCCTTTTTGGTCAACCACGACAGTTCTTTGTTACCGTATTCAAATATCACCATTGACTCGACTCTCTTTAGCCACAAGGGAAGGCAGACGTTATCGTGAGAATAGCATTTTGTTGGTTAGGCAATAATTTATAAAAATGCTATAAATGATCACGCTTAACCCGAGTGCATCGGACCTGTCTTGACATCGTCAGGTAGTGTTTTCTTAAACAAGGAGCAAGCCATGCAAGCACGCAAGGTGATGATTATTGGTGCGGGCAACGTGGGTTCTTCCGCCGCCTATGCGCTACTCAATCAACAGATTTGCCAGGAAATCATCCTGGTGGATTTAAATCAATCTTTGGTGGAAGGCCACCGCAAGGATCTTGCCGACGCGGCGGCGTATATGCCAGGCCGCATCACGATCAGCACCAGGCCGGCCACCGATTGCGCCGATGTGGATATCGCGGTGATTACCGTTTCCAGCGGTACGTTGAAACCAGGGCAAACACGGCTGGATGAACTGGACGGCACCGCCCGTATCGTCGCCAGTATTGTGCCGCAGATGATGCAAAATGGCTTCAAAGGCATCTTCCTTATCGCCACCAATCCCTGCGATATCATTACCTATCAGGTTTGGAAACTGTCCGGCCTGCCCCGCCATCAGGTGCTGGGTACCGGCGTCTGGCTGGATACCACCCGGTTGCGTCGCGTGCTGGCCGAGCAGTTGGATATCGCGGCGCAGAGCGTTGACGCTTTTATCCTGGGCGAACATGGCGATACGCAATTTCCGGTATGGTCGCATTCTTCGGTGTATGGCATGACGCTCAATGAATACAGCCGGATAAAAACCGGGCAAGAGTTGGACTTCCCCGCCCTCAGCGAACGGGTCCGTCAGCTGGGTTTTGAAATCTATTCGCTCAAAGGCTGTACCGAGTATGGCGTTGCCGGCACCATTACCGAGATTTGCCGCAATCTGCTGACCAGCAGCCATCGTGCGTTGACCATTTCTTGTGTGCTTGACGGGGAGTACGGCCAGCAGGGTTTGGCAATTGGGGTGCCGGCAATATTGACGCAACGGGGAATCGAACAAATTCTCGAACTGGATTTGAACGAACAGGAACAGCGCCAGTTCAGTGAATCGGCTTTGTCCATTAAAAAAAATATACAACGGTTGGCGATATTTCATCATTAAGCGGCCAACGGCATCTCTTCAAACCTGGGCCTGGTTATCAGCGGCCCGGGCGAGAGTATCCTCTCGCCGCCATGCTTTCTATACCGTCATACTTCAAGTTGCAGGTGCGTTGGCAATACTCGGCCCTTCACGTGTTTCGCCCCTAACTGGGCCGCGATAAGTCGCGTTCCTGCAATTCGAATTATTTATGGCATACAATATATTATTATAAGCAATTTATATAAATACTGAAATATTACGTCTTTGATGGCCGTTATTTGCAAGTCACCCTTCGTCGTTGGTGAGAGACTTTTTATTTCGCCATCGGTAGGGTAACGAGTGAATCATAACACTTGGCGATAATGATAATCGCTGTTATCTACGATGCAGTAATCGTTTGACTATACGTTTTAACTTTTTTTTTAGATTCTCAAAATTAACGAAACGATAGGTTATTCGATCACTATTTTGCCGCCATTGGCAATGCAGATCATTGCTCATGATTTTGGCATAACCCGAGATCAGACCTTCCCGTTGCGAATTGCAAGGACAATGCGCCGGCGGCGCTTTGCGCGCGCAGGCAGGCATGGAACAAAACGGATTGGCCCGCTGTGATATTGGGGATAACACCGGATAATGATACAGCGGCAACGCGGATCGAATCATCGGCAGCGGCATTCTGGGACGTTCTAATGATTGAAGTAAAATCATTGTAGTGAACATTAATATTGCTGAGCGAATTAACGCACTGAGCTGTTTTTTTTTGATGTTCATGAAATAACTTACCTGCGTTTCACATAGGCCATTATCGGCGCCCTACCTGACAAAAGGATGCTGTGCGAGTGGAAGAAACCACGGCCGTCTTCTGTCGATAATTAGATGACATCCTATAAATTTTATTCTAAATAATAATATCTATATGATCAGTGCTGATTGTATCAATTGATTGAAGCCAGTATGTCGTTAATATACAAATTAGCCCCTCGATCTACAATTTTATTTATATAAAAATACACATGCAATAATTGTTTGAGCAAGTCTATCAGTATCACTCATTAAGTCGACGGCGCATTACCTTTTTTTATGTTTCGGCGTTTTATTTATTGCAGTATGGCTATTATTTTTTGATTAATTAATAAATTATTCTAGTAAGTTATGACGCTCGCGGGAAAAAACACATGAAAAAGGGCCGGAGCTATCCGACCCAGTGAAGTTGAATGTGGCTCGCTTGCCACCCGGTGACAGAACCGACGCTGCACGGCAGGCATGACGTCGTGTCCCGGTGCAGGCCTAGGCAGTAGGAGTGCCGGTAGGCGTGTTGGTGGAAACCATAGCTTTAACTTCGCCAATGGCTTTGAGCTTTTTCGACAGTTCGCGACGCTCTTTCGACAGTTCAGCGTTTTTGATGATGTAATCATCGACACGATCTTCATAATCGTTGCGCATGCTGCCGATAATGGCCAATATCTCGTCGATACTCATGCCCGGCTTGATGTAGTCGCTCAGGTTGTCCAACAATAAGACCCGCTTCTGGTTGTCGCGGATTTTTTTCTCATTGTCGGCAATTTCGCGCTGCAACTTGTTTTTGCGGCGAAACATGCGCACAAACTCCAGAACATCCTGGAAAGAGGGCTTTACGTGTTCCATTTCGGTTTCCTTGCTTAAGTCATAGGTTGAAGGTTTGCAATGACATTTTGATAGTAGTTACCTTACAGAGTAGCAGCTATCCTGTGCAATGGCTTAAGGACATTTTACCCGTTTTTAGCGCCAGACCCTACTTCAATCTTCCTGCACAGGCAAAGGCTTACGCAAGGCCAGGCAAAGTAAACGCGCAAGCTGCTCCAGTTGGCGGGTCAGCTTCATACTCAGCCAGACGTAGCCGAATATGGGCGCTTCTACCTGCTCGCGCTGACTGGCCAAATCCAGCAGTTGCTTGAGTTCGGCGGCAATGGTGTCCAATTCGCTGCTATTGGCCACGATGGGCGCGGGATTTCCTTGGCGCAACGCTTCCGAGAGCGTCAGCAAAGTACGCAAGGTGACCATTTGGGTACTGCGCAACGTGGTGGCGTTGAGCAAGATAAAATGACTCTCCCGCGAAGCCCACCAGGCATCGATTTGCAGCTCCAATACGCAGACAATATTGCGGCAGAGGTTCTGAATCTTGTCAAATACCTCTTTCGGGATGGCGCTTTCCTTACTGGCGGGCGCGACAAGCGTCCCCATTTTCACCACATCGGTAAGCAGTTTTTTCAAGCGGCCGTCCAGCCGTGGCCGCTCAATGACATTCGGCGACACGTACGCGGCATAGATTTTACTCAGCGCGGTCAAATTGCCGCTCATCTGCATGCGCCAATGGATAAAGGCCCGCTGTGGATAAATGCTGGTAAAGAGCAAGGCCAGCAATGAGCCGATAATCACATCGCCGCTGCGCCATAAGGCGGTAAACATATCCCCTGCCCCGGCGCCGCAAACCACCGCCAGAGTGATGCCTATCAGCAACGCCATGTAAGGGCGTTTTCCCAACGTCAGATAGCCGCAAATAAACATGACAATGCCGCACCACAGCAGCATTAACGGCAACGAATAAAGTTCCAGCCGCAAAGCGATTAACCCGGAAGCCGCGCCGAAAAACGTGCCGATGATACGTTGCACGGCGCGCTGCAGCACATTGCCCCAAAAGGAGATGGGTCCCATGACCACCACCAGGGTGATCAAAGGCCAGGTTCCTTCGGGAATCGCCAACAATCGGATAATCAAGAACGTCAGAACGAACGCCAGGCCAATGCGCAATCCATGAGCGATACGGTAATTCTGGTAAATGATGTTTTCGAAAGAGGAAATCTGTCTATCCAAACGCACGGATTGTCGACCTGCAATGTCTAAGCGGGAGGGTTATTTTAAAGAAATTATGTGGATTTCACATCATTAATTAGCGTTATATGTTTCTGAATGTAAAACATCCGATCCGCGAGTTCTTTGTTACAAAAAACAAACATACCGGAATTGACCTGCACGTCCACTGCCGCACAAAATGATCATCCGCACCTCGGGATTATAGGGGCCGTTGATCTGCCCAAACGGAACAATATATCCGTCATACTTCAGGTTGCCGATGCGTTGACTTTCCTGCAATTCGAATTATTCGGGGTTTGAAACGTGCCGCTGATGAGCTTTACCAAAAATCATTTATCTTTACGCTCATCGACTGGCTGACTCACTATTATTAGGTTATGCTAATTTACTCGTTTTATTCCAGATTGCAGGCGCATTGAAATTCTTCCAATTAGAATTATTTATGGTATATAGCATTAAATTCAGCCCGACGATAAATAAATTAGCTGGCTTATAATTAATTCATTACACCATCATCCTTCAATCAATATTAAATACCTCTATCTCTATATGATGACTATTTCAAGATCGTTAACCTGGAAATTGGTTTTGTTATTTTGCACTCTCTTCTGGCTCGCCGTCATAGGTTTTATCGCCTTGATTTAACCCTCCGACCTCAACAACAACGCCCGTTGCCGCTGCCGTAACGCGCATTTTGCCGTTCGCGAAAAAAAAGTTCATAACTCATCGGCGTTTGATCGGGATGTTTCTCGCGCATATGCCGTACATAATTTTCGTAATCAGGAATGCCCACCATCAAACGCGCGGTCTGATTAGCGATGCGCATTACCCCCCTGATTTTGGTCAGCATATTTCCCATACTATCTATCCCCCTGCTTATCATTCCCGCGCCGCAAAAAGCGCGGGAATCGTTATTACCGTTGCCGCCAACACACCTGCAGCTTGAAGTATGACGGGTATATATACCCTAAATAGTTCGAGTTGCAGGAAGGCGGCGACGCAGCGAATCCCCAGGAGCTTACTCAAGTAAGTGACTGGGGTGAGCGAGGAAAGCCAACACACCTGCAGCTTGAAGTATGACGGGTATAAATTATTTAAGCGTAGGCAATGCTTGATACGACACTTCCCGATCGCTGCGCCGATCAAGCTGGTAAGCTTGATATGCCGTACGTAGACCAAACAGTAAAACACTGATCATGACAAAAATAAACAGGGCGGTAAGCGCAGCGTTCAGTTGATTATTGAATACCAGCCGTTGCATTTCCGCCAACGTTTTGGCGGGGCCGATAATATGATTTTGCGCTATGCCCGCCTGATATTTGTCCGCCAAAGCCAGAAAGCCCACACGCGGGTCGGCGGAGAAGATTTTCGTCAGGCCCGCCGACGTGGTGCACACCAGTAAAAACAGCATGGGCACGCCCGCCACCCAGGCATACATATGGCGTTTCATCTTGAAAAGCACCACAAAACACAGGGTCAGCGCCATCGCCGCCAACATTTGATTGGCAATGCCAAACAATGGCCATAACGTATTGATGCCGCCCAAGGGGTCCACCACGCCTTGATAAAGGAAATAGCCCCATGCCGCCACACACAGCGCCGTGGCGATCACATTGGCGGCCAAAGAGTCGGTGCGCTTAAGGGACGGCACGGCGACGCCTAAAAGATCCTGCAACATAAACCGCCCGGCTCGGGTTCCGGCATCCACCGCGGTCAGAATAAACAAGGCCTCAAACAAAATCGCGAAATGATACCAAAAAGCCATGCTGATAAAACCCGCCGCCTGGCTCAGGATATGCGCCATCCCCACCGCCAGCGTGGGCGCCCCGCCGGCGCGGGAGACGATGGAACTCTCGCCGACCGATTGCGCATAATGCGTCAGCATATCCGGCGTGACTTCAAATCCCCAACTGCTCACGGTCGCGGCGGCGGCTTCCACCGTTGAGCCCCCCAGCGCGGCGACGGGACTGTTCATGGCGAAATAGATGCCCGGATCGATAACCGACGCGGCAATCAACGCCATAATGGCGACGAAGGACTCCAGCAGCATGCCGCCATAGCCGATAAAGGCGGCCTGGCTCTCATTTTCCAGCATTTTAGGCGTCGTGCCGGACGCAATCAGCGCATGGAACCCTGAAACCGCGCCGCAAGCGATGGTGATAAACAAAAAAGGAAACAACGTCCCCGACCATACCGGGCCGGAGCCATCGACAAAACGGGTCATGGCGGGCATTTCAAGGGTCGGCGCAATAAATACGATACCCACGGCCAGGCCGGCAATCGTGCCGACCTTAAGGAACGTCGACAGATAATCTCGCGGCGCCAGCAGCAACCAGACCGGCAGAATGGAAGCCACGCCGCCATAAATCATCAGCGTCCAGGTCAACTGCCTGCCGTCGAGGTTAAACAGCGGCGCCAGGGCAGAACTATGCGCCACGTCGCCGCCATAGACTATCGACGCCATCAACAGCACAAAACCGATCACCGAAACTTCACCGATTTTCCCGGGCCGGATATAGCGCAGATAGATGCCCATAAACAGCGCAAGCGGGATGGTGCAAGCGACGGTAAACGCGCCCCATGGGCTGTGGGTCAGCGCTTTGACGACAATCAGCGCCAGCACCGCCAGGATGATAATCATGATCATGAACGTGCCGAACAGCGCTATCACGCCCGGCACGGCCCCCAGCTCCTGTTTGATCAATTCGCCCAGGGACCGGCCATCCCGGCGCATCGAAACGAACAGCACCATAAAATCCTGCACCGCCCCGGCCAACACCACGCCGGCCAGAATCCAGATCATACCCGGCAGATAGCCCATCTGCGCCGCCAATACCGGCCCGACCAACGGCCCGGCGCCGGCGATGGCCGCGAAATGGTGACCGAACAGCACGTATTGGTTGGTCGGCACGTAATCCAGCCCGTCGTTATGCCGGTAGGCCGGCGTCATGCGCGTTGCATCCAGTTGCAGCACCCGGCGGGCGATAAAACGACTGTAATAGCGATAAGCAATGAGATAAACCGATACCGACACCACCAAAATCCACAAGGCATTTATTTTCTCGCCATTGTGTAAAGCGATAACGCCCAAACCAAAAGCGCCGACGACAGCAACCAATACCCAAACCAAATGGGACGCGATGGACCGCATATATTCCTCCATATTGTTCAAATAGGATGACGTGCGAAGAAGATCACTATTGTTGTATTCCTTACTCTAATAACATTGCTTAAACGATATGGACAGTGATAACAAACATATTTGTGATCCGTGACGTAGCCTTAAAAATCTTTGCGCAGAAGAGTGATGTTCATTCTAAAATACGTCTTATTAGTCAACCCCGTAACAATTCCACTGAATAGACAGCAATCATTGCCTGGCGTAAAAAAAACAAAGACGACCGTTAATATGCAACGACGCTAATCTATCCACAATCACCGCACGGCTTATTTGTTATTCCATGAAAGACATTTTTATCGGCTATTATTCCGGCGCGGAAAATTGCGCATTGCATTAGATTATCGCTCGACAATAACCCGTTTTCTTATTGCAGTAGTATCCTACCCTAAATAATTCGAGTTGCAGGAAGGCGGCGACGCAGCGACAAATCTGTCTGGAACAGATTTGAACAGCGCTTGCGCTGGCCCGAAGGGTGAACCTCAGGATGAGGTTCATCAATCCCCAGGAGCTTACTCAGGTAAGTGACTGGGGTGAGTGAGGAAAGCCAACGCACCTGCAACTTGAAGTATGACGGGTATATCGCTTTACGTTTACCTCGCAATGAATAGAATAGCTAATGGCATCGCAAGCACCACCCCACAATCGGACAACGAGCGACAGTGACAAACCCAACCCAACAGCCGACGTTCCTGGTACATGATTACGAAACCTTCGGCAAACACCCGGCGCTGGACCGTCCGGCGCAGTTCGCCGGCATCCGGGCGGATATGGATTTTATGCCGGTGGGCGAGCCGCAAGTGTTTTATTGCCGGCCGGCCGATGACTATCTGCCCGAACCCGAAGCGGTATTGATCACCGGCATTACGCCGCAGCAGGCGGCCCGCGAAGGCGTAACCGAAGCGGAATTCGCCCGGCGGATTCATGCCATGTTCAGCGTACCCGACACCTGTATTCTGGGTTACAACAATGTCCGTTTCGATGATGAAGTGACTCGCAATATTTTCTATCGCAACTTCTATGATCCTTATGCCTACAGCTGGCAGCAAGGCAATTCGCGCTGGGACCTGCTGGATGTGATGCGCGCTTGCTATGCCCTGCGCCCGGAAGGGATCGTCTGGCCGCAAAATGAGGATGGCTTGCCCAGCTTTCGCCTGGAACATCTGACGCGGGCCAATGGCGTGGAGCACAGCCATGCCCATGACGCCATGGCGGATGTGGACGCTACGCTGGCCATGGCCAGGCTCGCCCGGCAGGCGCAACCCAAACTGTTCGAGTATCTGTATCGCCACCGGGGCAAAAATCAATTAAAAACCCTGATTGATATCGCCGCCATGAAACCGTTGGTGCATGTCTCGGGCATGTTCGGCGCCTGGCGCGGCAATACTGCCTGGATAGCGCCGCTGGCCTGGCATCCGGACAATCAAAACGCGCTGATTGTCTGCGATTTGAGCGGCGATATCTCGGTGCTGCTGGACATGAATGCCAGCCAATTGCGCACGCTGCTTTATACCCGTCGCGATCAACTCGGCAAACAATCGCCGGCGCCGATCAAACTGGTGCACATCAATAAATGCCCGGTTTTGACCCCCGCCAATACATTACGGCCGGAAGATGCCGAACGGTTGGGAATTGATCGCCAGCAGTGCCTGGAAAATCTGAAGACCCTGCGGCAACACCCGGAAATCCGCGAAAAAGTGCTGGCTGTCTATAGCGAAGCCGACCCATTCAAGCCGTCCGATAATGTGGACGCCCAGTTGTATGACGGTTTCTTTGGCGATGCCGATAAATCGGCCATGAGCATTATTCGGGGAACCGACCCGATCAACCTGCCCGCGTTGGATATCAGTTTTGTCGATCGCCGTCTGGAACCCCTACTGTTCCGTTACCGGGCGAGAAATTTTCCGCAAACCCTGGATGACGATGAACAACAGCGCTGGCTGGCGTACCGCAAAGAGGTCTTCAGCGCCGATAAACTGCAACCCTATGTGGAAACGCTGGAACGCCTGTATACCGAACACCAGGATAACGAAAACCACCTGCGCCTGTTGAAAGCCTTATATGATTACCTGCAGCAGCTTTGCGCGTGAGACCGCCGGCCTTGTTCAGACCGTTTTCAACATCCAGTCAATTTCAGTTTGCGTCACCATCTTTTCGAAATGCTGTAACTCGGCTTGCTTGCAGGCATGGAAAACGTGACAAAAACGCCGACCTAACAGCGAAGGCAGATCCGGACTCTCCGCGAATGCCCGCAATGCCTCGCTTTGACGCAACGGCAATGCCGCGCCGGACGACACACCGCCATTATCGGTGACCTGTTGCGGCAATGGCAGCGGATGCTCCAGGCCGCGCACCGCTCCCGCCAACACCGAGGCCAGCACCAGATAAGGATTGGCGTCCGCGCCCGCCACCCGATATTCCACCCGGTGATTGGCCGCGTCGCTGCACGGGATGCGCAGCGCCACGGTACGATTGTTATATCCCCAGTTAGCCTGGGTGGGCACATACATTCCCGGCTGGAAGCGTCGAAACGCGTTCACATTCGGCGCCAGCAACGCCATGGAGGCCGGCATTAAATCCAGCATGCCGGCCAGCACGCGCCGCATCAACGGCGAGTTGCGGCCGCTGCCGTCGGCCAGCAGATTATTGCCCCGACTATCGCGCAAACTGATATGAACATGCATACCGCTGCCGGCGAATTTTTCGTAGGGTTTGGCCATAAAGGTGGCGTTCATGCCGTGGCTTTCCGCCACTCGCTGCACCAGGCGTTTCAGTTGCAAGGCGTGTTCGCAGGCTTTTAACGGGTTATCGCCGTGTTTGAGATTGATTTCGAACTGACCGGGGGAGGACTCGGCCAACGCCCCAGTGGTCGGCAACCCCAGTATCTGCGCCAGGCGATGGATATCGTTCAGTACGGCGGTAAAAATATCCAGATTTTCCAGCGAATAAACCCGGCATTGCGACTGCCGTTCATGACTTCCCGGCGCACAAGGCGGTTGCAACATGCCGGCCGCGTCGCGCTGACGGTCCACCAGATAGAATTCCATTTCCAACGCCACCACCGGAAATATCCCCATCTGTTGCAAACGCCGCCAGATCCGGTTCAGAACATTGCGCGGTTCGGCATCAAAGGGGGAGCCATCCTGATCAAGCATGGTCAGCAACAGTTGCGCTCTATGTCCGGGATCGCCGGAGGAAGGCAACAGGCTATCGGCCACCGGCATGCAGATATGATCCGGCTCGCCTTTTTCCTGCCCCAGTCCCGCCGTTTCAACCGTTTGACCATAAAGATTCAAGGCATATACCGAGGCGGGAAAATAACAGCCATTTTCGATTTTGGCCAAACCGGCCAGAGGAATGCGCTTAGCGCGAAAACACCCATTCAGATCGGTGAGAAGAATATCAATATATTGCGTATAAGGATGGCGTTTCAGGTAAGAATCACTCTCTCGCTGAAACGCGCTGGTTCGAAGCTCGCCCCGATATTGCGCCTCACGCCAGGGTAGCGTTAAAGACGCGACTTCCTTGAGATCCCGCATAAAAGTCACCCGCAAAATAGGTCGCCGTCATTGTCATGACGTAGAATCCATCGACGCGCGCGAGAATGCGCCCGCTGTAAAAACCATAGCGGCAAGCGTCGGGATTGGCAAATATGCGGCGATTAAATAAGCAGTGCGTCCATTTTTTTAACTCAAGACAGATGTGCCGGCATCATCGCGGGGTCTGGATATTCATATTCAAAACCCAGTTCGCGGCAGATACGATTGCCATCAATGATTTTACCGCTCTCTTTGTCGCCGCCCGGCAAAAATTCAGGCGGCGCGCAGCCCAGTTCCCGCGCACGCGCAGGATAATAATCCCGCTTGGCCGGATGCACGGGCGCGCAGATATTATAAAGATGGCCGCCTTTGGGTAATTTCAGCAATAACTCGATAGCACTGATCACATCGGAC
>Ga0224527_1000050_pt1 | contig 89075 bp, 100 predicted proteins | sample CBST0metaG_FD_179882 | JGI IMG/M metagenome (GOLD analysis project Ga0224527, IMG submission 179882) | Peat soil microbial communities from Stordalen Mire, Sweden - C.B.S.T0 | ecosystem: Environmental > Terrestrial > Soil > Wetlands > Peat | place: Sweden: Norrbotten County, Stordalen Mire...
AATGCCGTCAATCCCCGCTGCTAGTAACCCGTCAAGAAAATTAAGATTGGTGGCCAATAACGATTTAAGAGCTTGGTGCAGCTCTTTTTTGTGATAACGCATAAATTCACGGGTGATGCGTGGATCGAGGGAACTGCTCATTTCCTGGACCAAGGTCAAGGGCGTAAACAGGGTCGCTAATGCTGGTATTGTTCCTTGATAATGTTGCACCAGGCCGCGAGTTACGGCAATTTCCCGCGCCAAGGCGGCATTGTTGTGATCGAGCACCGGTAGTTTGAGGAGATCACGGGAAGTTTTTATCGGATATGAACGAAAATGACCGGACCATTGGCGCGGATCGGATGAAAACTCAATGTCTGCTCCGTAAGCTTCCGCCATGTAGTGCCCATTGGACATGATCTTGATAAAATCCCAGCGATTTTCATCGGTAAATTGGATGGTGGCTGCGATAAATTTAGCGATATCCCGGTCGACCAAGGGCATATGCAACCAGCCGGCGAGTGCCGTCCGATCGACCGATCCGCCTGCCAGCATGGCTTTTAAACGTTCAGTACTGTTCATTTTTTTCCAGGTGGAATATTTAATCATACAAAAGTTAAGGTTATTTTTCAGTATCACCTATACCGCTTTTGAGGGTCAATACCTCAGAACGAAATCGGCTTAACACAAATTGTTATATCGATAGTCGAAATGAGTTTTAAGCGAAAACACGCCTTTGGCGAGAGACAATATGCAAAAAGATGTTGCCAATATATAGGTATCAAAAGATAAATAAAAAGTTATATTCTCTTAACAAATAATAGAACAAGTCGGATGGTGGCGACGCCGATAAATTATAGCTTAGTCATATGCGGGAGTTCAGAGGAAAAGATATATGAAGCGGAAAGGGATTATTCTTGCCGGCGGAGCCGGTAGCCGTTTGCACCCTGCAACCTTGGCCATCTCAAAGCAATTATTGCCAGTGTTCGATAAGCCGATGATCTATTATCCTCTAAGTACATTGATGCTGGCAGGAATCAAAGATATCCTCATCATTGGCACTGAACAGGATACCCCCCGTTTCCAGCAATTATTAGGCAGTGGAGAACAATGGGGAATACGGCTTCAATATCTAGTGCAGCCTTCTCCCGATGGTTTGGCGCAAGCGTTTATTCTTGGCGAATCTTTTCTTGACGGCGATCCATGCGCACTTATCCTGGGCGACAATATCTTCCATGGACATGATCTGCCGAATCTCTTGCATAATGCCATGCAAATTGAGTGGGGCGCTTGTATCTTTGTTTATCATGTCCATGACCCGGAACGATATGGCGTCGCCAAATTCAATTCGGATGGCCGGGTTTGGCATCTGGAAGAAAAACCGGTTAATCCCACTTCAAACTGCGCAGTAACAGGGCTTTATTTCTATGACAAGGATGTTTGCGAATTAACCCGAACCTTGAAACCCTCTCCGCGAGGCGAGCTGGAAATTACCGATTTAAATAGACTTTATCTTGAGAAAGAAGCCTTGAGGGTGGAAGTGATGGGCCGGGGATATACCTGGCTTGATGCGGGTACGCATAAATCATTACTGGATGCCAGCCAATTTATCGCCACGCTTGAAAGCCGGCAAGGATTGAAAGTTTCCTGCCCCGAAGAAATTGCATTTAAACAGCGATGGATTGACGATAAACAGTTGACGGAACTTGCACAGCCATTGGTGAAAAATGGTTACGGTCAATATCTATTGTATTTACTGAAAGAGTGAAAACGATGAAATTCTCACAGTTAGCCATACCAGATATTGTGCTGGGTGAGCCAGCGATTATCGAAGATGAACGGGGTTATTTTTTCGAAAGTTTTAATCTCGAAAAGTTCCAATATGGTATTGATCGTGAAATAACCTTTGTCCAATCCAATGAATCTTTCTCCAAACAAAATGTAATACGTGGCTTACATTACCAAATTCGTAAACCACAGGGAAAACTCGTTCGGGTGGTAAATGGCACCGTATTTGATATCGCAGTGGATTTACGCAAGGATTCTTCAACTTTCGGCCAGTGGGCGGGCGAATTATTATCAGCCGAAAATCATCGCCAACTTTGGATTCCAGAGGGATTTGCCCATGGATTTCAGGTCATTTCGGCCACGGCCACGTTGCAGTATATGGTGACGGATTATTGGTATCCGCAATATGATCGATGCATCAGATTCGATGATCCCGATATCGGCATTGCTTGGAAAAACATGACGCTCATCCATGCGAACGCCAGCGAACCGCTCATATCGCTTAAAGACAAGGCCGGACATGCACTGGCTGTTGCTGAGGTATTTTAATTGATGGAAAAAATATTTATCACGGGCGGAACCGGCATGCTGGGCATTTATGTGCAGAGTACCCTAAGTGACACGCCTTATGAAGTGATTACCGCGGAGCGAACCCGTTTCGATTTATCTGACCCCAAAATGATTTATGCTTATATCACGGAGATCAAACCGGCTTTCATCTTGCATTTTGCCGCTGAAACCGATGTGGATTTATGTGAACGAGATCCGGCTAGAGCAGGGGTCTGCAATCATTTGGCAACAGAGCAAATAGCAAAGGCGGCACAAGCCTGCGGCGCCTGGCTATTGTATATATCCTCGTCCAATGTTTTTGGCTCTGAAGGTAAGATAAGTTATAACGAACTCGATATACCCCATCCAACCAATTATTATGGCCGTTCTAAATTAAACGGTGAGGAAGCAGTAAGAAGCCATTGCCCCGAAAAACATCTGATCCTGCGGGCGGGCTGGATGATTGGCGGTGGTCCGCGCAAGGATCATAAATTTGTCGGTAAAATAATCCGTCAAATTCAGGAAGGCGCCAAAGAGTTGAAAGCGGTCAATGACCGTTTGGGGAGCATTACCTATGCCGGGCAATTGAGTGATTTCATTATCTGGGCCATCGATAATCGCCAAACAGGAACATTCCATTTTGCCAGCAATGGTACGATCAGCCGTTTTGATATCGCCCGCGCTATCGGCGATATCATGAAATTTCATGGCGAAATTATACCTGTGCAGTCATCCATCTTTCCCTTGTCAGCGCCTCGGCCTGTTTCGGAAGGCATAAAATCCTTGTATTTGCCTATATTGACCGAGTCGCTTAATCCAGGCTACTGGAAAGATGATCTCGCAAAATATGTCGCCACTTTCCAAGGTCAGTGACTTTGCTATGAAAAAAAAATTTAGAATATTTTTACGTTATGGAAAGGAATTTGGCTGGAGCAATGTAATACTATTTGCGTTATATAAGCTTTTCCCACAGATGTTTGTCTTGTTGCATCAAAAGGTCAATGTGGGCGGACAGGTGGTTTGGCCTGAAATGGCCACGGTAGCGCCAGTGATATCCACTGATGATGTGCTTGATTATCGGCCCTGGACAGATTTCGGCGGGGCAGCAGCTTCAATCGCAAATCGAGATAGCCGGCCGACATTCATCTGGTTCGTGCCCGACTGGTCCAATGTTTGGGGGGGCGGACATTACACATTATTTCGTTTCGCCAATCATTTTGCCCACTTTGGTACGCGCAATATTATTTTTATTTATAACAATCAGCGCCATTCCAGCCCAAAACATTTACTGCATGAATTACAATCGGCGCTCTGCGATTGTAGATTAGAGGTTATTATCGATCCCGCTTTACTGCCCGCCTGTACGGCAGCAATCGCCACCACCTGGCAATCGGCTTATAGCGTTCGGGCCTTTAGATTTACGCAAAAAAAATTCTATTTTATGCAAGATGATGAAAGTCTTTTTTATGCTTATGGTACTGCATCCATGCAAGCCAACGCCACGTATGGCTTTGGTTTTATCGGCATTACCGGCGGGAGTTGGTTAAAGCAACGCTATGAATCCCATGGTGGTTATGCGCGGAATTATCTCTTTGCCGCTGATCGCAACATCTTCTATCCGGCGGATAAGAGCGCCGTAGTGCGTAATAAAGTTTCACGTCTGTTTTTTTACGGACGCCCTTCAACCGAGCGCCGTTGTTTCGAGTTGGGGATGGCCATGCTGAAAAAAATCGCCGATAAATATCCCGATGTCGAGATTGTCATTGCCGGCCTGGATTTGCATTCAAAACCCCCGTTTCCTGCAACATTACTGGGAAATATGACGCTCAAGAAAACCGGTGAATTATACAGAACCTGCGACGTGGGTATTGCCTTTTCTGGCACCAATCTTTCTTATCTCCCTGTCGAGTTAATGGCGTCAGGCGTTCCGGTGATATCCAACAAAGGACCCCATGTGGAATGGCATTGCATACATGGAGATAACGCCTTTCTGGCGGACCCTACTCCGCAAGCCATGCTGGAGGCTTTCAGCGCGCTTTATGACAATGAATTATTGCGGCAAAAATTGGTGGATGGCGGTCTTGCGACTATGGAATCAATGTCCTGGGAGGCGCAGATGACTGATATTTACCATTACGTCATGGCTAACATTGAACCTGTATCCCTGGTGGCAACCCGGCGAGAGGAATCGGTCATTTAATGGGTTGGTAAAGCCTATTGAGTCGCAGTTCATCAGGCATGGCAAAGCGACATGCGCGAACGCCATTCAGGCCCATGACAAGCTGGTATCGCCTTGCGCCGGGATATCAGCTTTTCATGGTTTTTTTGATCATCCGTTGTTTGTGAAATATCGCTCTTTCGGCAGGTATGATGCCCTGCATGCCTTTCCTGGCGTCCAGTAATCCGAATAACATCATCTTCATGCGTAGCATGCGTGGCTTGGCCACCAGCAGGAAAAATACGACGAATCGAAGTAAGCGATAAAGATGAGCAAGACGCCAGGTCATACTCATGGGCGTGCTACAAATCATCCTGACCGTATTTCTGGACATATAATAATTTCTCAGCGGATTATGTTTCGGTATTTCACGCCAGCGGGCGAACCAGATTTTAATGACGGAATCGCCCAGGCAGTGATATAAAATGGCTTTGCCAGAACCGAAAAGTCCATACCCTAAATGGTTTGCGCGAAAACACCATTCCGTATCCACATGGTCGATAAAATAGCCCTCATTCATTAAACCGATATGTTGAATCGCTGCTGACCGAATTAATGTACCTGAAGAAATCAGGAAATCAGTTTTGATATAGTCTTCAGGCGCATCCGGATAACGACGCCGAATGAAAAAACCGTGTTTTTGCACAAACCCGCAACGGGTGGTGGTACGGCGATCCACTGAGGTCGCGCCGACCGCGCCCACGTTTTTTCCGGCTGTAAGTAATGTGCTTTCCAGCGTCAATAAATGTCCTACCATATCGGCGGCGGGAATACTGTCATGATCCAAGAGCAAAATATGACTGCATTTCAGCTGTAAAGCCCATCTGATGCCGCAATTATGCGCGGCGGCGATGCCTTTGTTTTCGCCAAGCAGGATGAGATGCCGGTGAGACGAACCTTGCAAATAGTTTTTAAAGGCGGCAAGGCAAGTCTCTGTCGAACCATTATCGACAATGACCCATTCTCGAACCTGCCCGCTTATGGCGGCGATGAGTTGTGAAAAAATTTTTAGATCAGGATCAAGCGTGACGATGACTGCGCAAACATCGGATGAAGAAGGATTCATATTAGTCCAGGCAATTAATGGCATTAAGGAAAGGAAAAGTATTCAAGCTTGGTAGTGTTGATCAATCCAATGGCGATAAGATCCGGTGGAAACATGTGCGACCCAGTTTGGATTCTCCAGATACCAACACAATGTTTTGTATATTCCGGTTTCGAAGGTTTCTTGCGGTTTCCACCCCAATTCGCTTTCTATCTTGGCGGCATTCAATGCATAACGTTGATCATGGCCCGGGCGGTCTTTGACGAAAGTCATCTGCCCGGTATACGGCTTGCCGTCTTTTCGCGGCTTGAGCTGTGCTAACAAATCACACAGGGTCATAACAACATCGATATTGGTTCTTTCATTCCATCCGCCAATATTATATGTCTCGCCAACCCGACCTGAGGTCAATACGCAACGTAAGGCGGTGCAATGGTCTTTGACATATAACCAGTCGCGAATCTGTTTTCCATCGCCATAGATAGGGAGGGATTTACCAGACAAGGCATTGTGAATAATCAAAGGAATTAATTTTTCCGGAAATTGGTAGGGACCATAATTATTGGAACAATGAGTGGTAATCACCGGCAAACCATAGGTATGGTAATAGGCCCGAACCAGGTGATCGCTAGCCGCTTTGCTGGCGGAATAGGGGCTATTGGGGGCGAAGGGGTTTGTTTCGCAAAAGGCGGGTGCTGATGCGTCGAGCGAACCGTAGACTTCGTCGGTGGAGATATGGAGAAATCTAAAAGCAGTTCGGTATCCTTCGTCAGAATTTTGCCAGAATGCGCGCACCGTTTCGAGTAAACTAAAGGTTCCGACAATATTAGTGTTGATAAAGGCACTGGGATCAGCTATTGAGCGATCGACATGACTTTCTGCTGCAAAGTGAACAATCGCCCGAGGTTGATATTTTTTCATTAAATTTTGAATAAAATCGCTATTGCCAATATCACCATGAATAAATTTATAGTGGGAATTGTTGGTAATGGTGGTTAAATTCTCTTTATTTCCAGCATAGGTCAACTTATCTATATTAATGACCAGCTCTTCCTGATGTTCTATCCAGTCCAAGATAAAATTGCTGCCAATAAATCCCGCTCCGCCTGTAACCAGTATGCTCATAAATAACTTATTCCTGCAGTTTTCCGAAAAAAATCAAGCCTGAATGTTTGATGTCACAAGATAGATCTTAATTTATTCAGACAATGAGGATAGCTCACGACTAGAGATGATAATAAGAGAGGGTGAGTTAATCTTGGCATACCATAATGAAAAACTTTGATTGAATGGAAAAATTATTAGTGGAGCCATAAATCTCACCACCTGCTATTCTATTTTTTAATAATAACTAGGCGTTATCTCTATCTCTATCTTGCTATTCACCCCTATATCACTCCGCGCCAGAATTATCATAGCCTACATTGTCACGCTGAGTAGTTAAAAATAATTTTTTTGACTCTTTTTGAATGAAATATATTATGAACAGAAACTGCAGTAGGTAAACGTTACGCATCTTTTTCCTTGGTCGTAGTTCATCAAGAGAAAAGACATCATGAAATTTTTGCGGCAGTTATTTATTGTCTGAATGCCATTCAACTGATAAAGTGCATTGATATTATGCTAAGAGCCCATCCGCTGCTCAACAGAGAATCGTTGCATCAAGTATTATCAGGAGCCAATTAAAGCGGATTTAAATATTTTAATCAGGAATGGCTATTAGAATGTGTTTTGCCTTAAAGGATCTACTAAAGAGTTTATGTCATTTCCCGCTTATATGGCACTTCGCCTATAGCGATACCAAAGCGCGCTATAAACGCAGCGCGCTAGGACCATTATGGCTCACGCTTGGCGCGGCGATAGGCGTTGTCGGTTTAGGGTTGGTATGGAGCCAATTGCTCAATCAGGATCGTAGTCAGTTTATTCCTTCATTGACGGTAGGATTATTACTCTGGCAGTTTATTTCCGGTTGCGTGACGGAAAGTACTTCAGCGTTTGTTCGGCAATCACAAATCATACGTAATCTCCAATTGCCTTTTTTTATCCATCCGTTACAGCTTATGGCGCGCCAATTGATTACTTTGGCCCACAACTTTATTGTCTTAATCCTGGTATTGGCATTTTATCCACAACCTATCAGCTGGGTGAGTTTATTAAGTTTACCGGGCTTTGCCCTGGTGTTGGTTAATCTACTGTGGATCTCGGTTTTACTTGGATTGATAGGCGCTCGTTTCAGGGATGTGGAACAGATCGTCCAGTCACTGATGCCCATCGTTTTTTTCCTGACTCCGGTCATCTATAAGGCCGGACATGCCGGCGTGAACCAGGCCGTGGTCTGGATGAATCCATTTACCTATTTGATCACCTTAGTGCGGGACCCGATTTTCGGCCATATTCCGGCGGATTTCATTTATCTGGTTGCGATGGTTTTAGCCCTGGCGGGATGGACGGTGACCTTGTTCTTTTTTAATCGCCACGCCCCGCGTCTGGCATTCTGGATTTAGCTATGGCGGAACTGATATTCGATAAAGTCACGGTGGCTTATCCTATTTATAACGCCCACGGAAAATCTTTACGCAACCATTTGGTCAGGCTTGGTTCGGGGGGCCGCATCGGCGGCGATGCCGGTAAAATTGTTACCGTGACGGCGCTGAATCGGGCTAGCTTTGCTTTGAGCAATGGCGACTCCGTTGGGTTGATTGGCCATAATGGCGCTGGTAAGAGCACCCTGTTACGCGTCATGGCCGGAATTTATCGCGCCACCTCGGGTAACATTACCCGAAAGGGTTCAGTTGCCACGGTGTTTGAACTCGGCGCCGGTATGGATCCCGAGTTATCGGGGTATGAAAATGTCATGCGTATGCTTTTGCTTATGGGGAATACCTTCCCTGAGGCGAAAGCCAAAATTCAGGACATCGAGGATTTCAGTGAATTGGGTAATTTTCTGGTTTTGCCGGTTCGAACTTACTCTTCCGGCATGACCATGCGGCTCATGTTTGCTGTAGCCACCTCAGTCAAGCCGGAAATTTTACTCATTGATGAGATGTTCGGAACGGGCGATGCTTCTTTTCAGAAGAAAGCGGAAGGGCGAATGCATGATTGGATAGCCGGTACGGATATCTTCGTTTTCGCTTCCCATGATCATGGTTTGATTAAACGGTTATGCAATCGAGTTTTTCGGCTGGATCATGGCGATCTCCATGAAGAAGATATGAAATCTTTATCGTGACCTCAAAAACAACGAGCTAATCGTTTTCTTCTATACTGTCACTGTCATCACCTGCCAAGAGGTTTTCAATCAGAGCTAAACGACCAATCTCTACCTTACTATGCCGACGCCGACTCAGCTTTTGCGGTACTGTTGATCCTGGGGCGTATGCTTTGGTTGTCATTAGTAATTCAATGATATTAATTTATCTATACGAATTTATACGCGGTCAAATACTATCAATTTGATTTAAGTCAGCACGATTCGTTTTTATGACGCGAAAGCGTGACAACAAGTGTAGCCTTACACTATTTGGCAATAAATACAATAGTCAATAAAAACAGTTAGATAGGTATTTTTTTTATTGTCTGTTGTCTTGCCGCATACTTTGAGCCGAAGGTTTTTTTATTTGATAAGAGGTGAAATAACAATATTGATTTATTTTGTGTACTGTCAAGAAAAGGTATGAATAAAAATACCCAATTTTTGTAATAATGATTTTATTTTTATCAAACTTTACTATTGAATAATTAATGGTAATAGCAAAGATAATAAAATTAATTAAATATAACAGGCTGAGTATTTTCTTAAAAAGAACATTTTACGTTATATTAACAAATTTACAATTGCATTTCTCCTTAGAGGACGGTACGTTAAGTTGAGCTTATGCAACAAATTAAGAGAAATTAAATATATAGTATGACAATTGAAAAAGCTCGCTAACCAGTTTTTTTTGGATATATGTATTACATCGGTACATTCAAAAAATATCAGAAGAATCTATACGAACCGAGGGCCTCTGTTTGCCATCATGCCTAAAGCATGACTTTACGTAAAAATAAATGTTGTTAACCGATAGCCAATCAATTGTGAGTAAAAAAATGAATAAAATCATGACTTCAATTATTTTGCTGAGTGCGTCGGCACTCTTATCTAGCTGCGCCTATATCAATACCGGTCCCGGGAGTTCTCCTTCAGCAACCGCTCCACGATTAATAACACCGCCGGGTCAAAAACAAGTCTGGGATGATGCCAGTTTATTTGGCCCTGTGCCTGCGGCATATCAAAGAGAGGGAGATCAATATTGTAGCGCCCTGGGGGATGGCAAAGCGATTGGATACCATCCAAACCCCAGAAAATACGATGGCTCTTATTTCGGCAAACGAGGCTATCTCTGCGCTGAACAGTAATGATGGGACCTAGTCCAGATTTCCCACTACCCATTCCGGCGCCAATGGATGGCCCGGTAATTCTAGATTGATAAAAATATTTTGAAAAAACATCTTGGATTGACTCCGATGAAAGGATAGTTAATCCTTAATCGAGCTCATTTATTATATTTTGGAATTGATGGCCGTGATTTCAAGGTTGGTGAAGAGGGGGTCGATAGCCGCAAGGGGTGCAATGAAGAGGCGAGTTAATCCAAGCCATAACGCCATCAGGCGGAGCTCATCGATGAGCCGCTCCACGGTGCATTGCGGCGCACCGGGTTCAATGTGCGCTCGCTGGATCATTAGCGTGTCTGTTTTGCGATCCGCCTTTAGATCCACGCGGGCGACGAGTGCCCCATCCAGCAGAAAGGGCAGCACATAGTAACCATATTCGCGTTTGTCGGCGGGCGTGTAGATTTCGAGACGATAGCGAAATCCGAATAATCTTTCAGTTCGCGGCCGATGCCAAATGAGCGGGTCGAAGGGCGACAGCAGGGCCGAGCCTTCGAACTTGCGGCCAATGCGTGCATCTTTGTGCAAATAGGCCTGTTGCTGCCAGCCTCGTACCTGAACGGGGATAAGGGTTCCTTCTTCGACCAATTGCTCGATCGGCAACTGCGTGTCAGGTGCGGGGATGCGATAGTAATCGCGCAGGTCGTTTGCCGTGGCGATACCCAGCGCCCGCGCCGAGCGCGCGAGGAGCGCCCTTCGGGCGTCTACGCCATTTGGCGTAGGTAATTGGAGGATCGCGCGAGGCAATACCCGTTCTGGCAGGTCATATACACGCTCAAAGCTGCCCCGACGGTGCGTTGCAACAATCAGACCCGCCCAAAACAGCCATTCCAACGCATACTTGGCGGAGCTCCACACCCACATACCCTTTGATGCTTTGGCGCCCGCCACATCGGAAGCGGCCAGCGGCCCCTCCGCCTCGATGCGGGCGAGCATCGCATCAGCCTCGCCTCGCTTTTCACCCGCAAAGGGTTCGAGTTGCCGCCAAACACCTTGGCCGCGAAGCGCGCGGTCCATACGCCAGCGCAGCAGTGGTTGGCAGTCGATGGGCAGCATTGATGCCTCGTGCCCCCAATATTCGAAGAAGCGCTTGGGTTTGACTGCCGTCAACGCGTCGAGTAGCGCGGGTTCGTAGGAACCCAGTCGTGAAAACAACGGCATATAATGAGCGCGCACGAGAATGTTTACGCTGTCGATCTGTAGAAGGCCGAGCCTATCAACACCCTTGCGTAGCTGTCCCGCGCTGACAGCATCGTGGCGATGCATTCCGTTAAAGCCCTGTGCGGTAAGTGCGATGCGCCGAGCTTCAGAAACCGAGAGTTCCGTTTTCAGGATCGTTCTCCCACTACGGTGAAGACGAACGCGCACAGGCCGGCGAGATAGTCATCAGACAAGTCAATCATGTTGGGTAATTTTACCTTTTTCTCCAAAACGCGCTGCCGCTTATGTCATAGTCTTCCGTATGACATTAGCCTGCATGACATATAAAAGAAATATCCAATTATGCCCCATTAATTACCATACATATCGACATTGATAATGGCGAGTCATCATTTTATGAAGTGCCAACCATTTGATTAACTACTCGCATTAATGTAATGGATTTTTCCCAAATTTTCCGGCAGTATAGCTAGCTGATTCATCTAGTCCATCATAAAATATTTTGTCATCGGAAGCAGTTGGCATTTTATTTAATTGTTTAGAATAACCATTCAATTTTGCAGCTAACAAGCGTGCTCTGGCGATTATTTCCCGATAGTGTTTCATTTCATCAGAGACGAGATCAGGCAATTTATCGTCTTCGACGAAGCTTTTAATTGTAATTTCTAATGATCTCAAAAATTTTTCGCAAGCTTCGAATTGATTGCGATCTTCGTGAGATAAAAATTTTCTCGCAGAGTCAGGCGACATGGCTATTAACTTGGAATACAAATCTTCCGTCTGTTCGGACAAATAAGAGACCTCCGCTTCCCCTTTTTGAATCGCACTGCTAAGTATAATCATTACTTCACCATGTTAGCGACCTAATGAACTGTCATTTCGTGGCCCTACAGTATCACAAAAATCAACTCTATCAGCCGATCCAGTTTCGCCAGGTCTGCTTACCGTTCATCCAAACGCTGTTTCACCACCTCCCCGATCCGCTGAATGGCATTTTTTATCTCATCGGTGAGTTGCCGTGCGTAATTTATCCGCAGGCAACTGTCATATTTAGCGGCGGCGGCAAACACCGCGCCGATGGCAATGGAGATACCCAAATCCGATAATCTGCGATTAAGCCATTGGGTATCAATGCGCTTATCCAATTCTATCCATAATAAAAACCCTCCTTGCGGACGGCTAATGCGTGTGCCGCAGGGAAAATAATCCATTATCCAGCCGGTGATCAGGCCGCGATTATGCTGGTATTGGCTGCGCATACGGCGAACATGCTTAAGGTAATGTCCTTGTTGAATAAAATCGACGATGGCCAACTGCGGCAGGCTGGCGGTAGGGCCGGTGCTGATGTATTTCATATGAATGGCCCGGTTCATATAACTGCCTGGCGCAATCCAGCCGATTCTTAAGCCCGGCGCCAACGTTTTGGAAAATGAACTGCATAACATCACGTTGCCGGTATCATCCATCGACGTTAGGGTGGCGGGCCGGGGAAAGGGATAGGACAGCTCGCCATAAACGTCGTCTTCGACAATCGCTACGTCATGATCCTGGGCCAGGCGCAGCAGCGCTTTCCGCCGCTCAATCGGCATGTTATAGCCTAAAGGGTTATTGCCGGTCGGCGTGACCAATATGGCTTTTATCGGCCATTGATCCAGCGCCAGCTCCAACGCCTCGACGCTGATACCGGTCGTCGGGTCGGTGGGGATTTCCAGCAGGTTCATGCCCAGCCCGTGCAACAATTGTATCCCAGCATGAAAACACGGTTTTTCCACCGCCACAATGTCACCCGGTTTACAGACACAACGAATAGCAATGGACAGCGCTTCACGGCACCCGTTGGTAATCAGGATATCGCTGGCATCCATATGACTACCGCTGTCGATCAACAGACGGGCGATTTGCTCGCGCAGTTCAAAACAGCCTTGGATATCCTCATCATCGAACGTGCGCAGAGAGTGACGTTGGCTTAAATGGCTTAGTGTCCGGGTTAATGGTTTTAGACTACTACTGGTAATATCTGGTGCGGCGAATCCAAGGGCTATTTCACCGGCCTTAGCCGGACGAACCATTGCAAGCACCTGATCCCATTGCGGGATGGTCAGTGAACATTGGGTGACATTACAACTGGTTGGCAGTTCGAGGCGAATTTTGCGATGAGCCACAAAATAGCCGGATTTCGCACGAGCCTCAACCCATTGTTGTTCTTCCAACTCCCTATAAGCCTGTTGTACGGTGGTGATGCTCACCCCATGTTCTTTACTGAGCACCCGGATAGACGGCAGGCGAACACCGACGGGATATAAACCTTGTTCGATACGTTGACTGATGACCGAAGCCAGGTATTGGTAGCGAGTCATAACCATGTCCGATTATTCAATTAACCAACGGTAATAGTAGAAGGTCTAAAAAAGAGCACAGATTACCTCTATAAATAACACGATGTGTCATGGTTGCACCATCTGTATATGCTAAACCATTAATTGTTTGAATCTACTCTGTTTTGCCTTAAACATTCATGCTGTTGTCATTGGTTTCCAATGGACAACGCCGATGAAAAACACACAACAGACAGATTGCCATTACGCGCCTGCTCCGAAGGTTCAGGCAGAGTGTGACGATAAAGTAAAGGTAGGTTGGTTGCGTGGCTTATATGGCCGCTACAAACATTGGCGTTCGCTTGGCCGCACCCGTAGGGCGCTGATGTCGCTCAATGACGCGCAATTGCGGGATATCGGCCTGAGCCGGGACGATCTTCCGTACCGGGATGAGCGGAGATAGGTAACACCGCCGTTTATCTTTCTTCTGGTGCACCGCTGCCATAGATTATTGATGTCGTTCAATGGCGCGCAACTGTGAAATATCGGCCTGACCCGGAACGATCTTTCCGCGGGGCGAAAGATAAATGCAACGCAGAAATGCGGCTCGCAAAAATGATGACAGGAAAAGTGACTGATTAGAATGCTCAATTGCCAGTTGCCGGCGGGCAAAGAACAGGCCCATCGGCAGATAGGGTTTAAATTGGTGAAAAGTCAGGCGGATTTTTTCCTGATGAGCTAGCTTTAGCCGCGCAGCTCAAATCAGCTCAAGAGGCTATGGATCTCACCCAAAGCCGAAATGCTTAACGCGCTGAAGCAGTATTGCTGTCAGTCAATGCCCGTAGATGTTGTGCCAATTGATCAACGGTTTGCTCGCCGGTTGCGGCCTTCACCGTCAAATTTTCCAGCAAATCGTCGTTATCACGGATAGTTATGCCGTTACGATAGAGAAACGTCATCGCCACGAAGAATGCTGTTCGCTTGTTGCCATCATTAAAAATATGAGCGCGAGCCACGGCCACCCAATACGTGGCGGCCAGTTCAAAAACGTCCGTTATTTCTTCATAGTGAGCGCGGTTCTGTACCCGATAAATAATGGCGTCTGCTCTGCCAGGATCGGGCATCCCTGAGACGCCCGGCAAACGCTGTAATATCCGTTCATGAAAAGCGATAACTTCCTGTGCGCTTACCCAGTTCATCGGTCAGTCAGCGCCTCGATGGTATGGCCGTGGCGCTGCATGATGAGATCAAATTCAGCATCCAGCTTGGCGTTTTGATAAGCCTCGAATTCCGCTTTGCTGATTACCACAGCGGCGCTGCCATCCCGACGAGTGATTTCAACCGGCTCGCCGTTGACCGCGGCATCCAGAACGCTGGAGATGTTCGCCCTGGCTTGAGTTGAGGTATAGGTACGCATTATGGATCTCCTTAGGTGTACATTAAAAGTGTACATTTTGTTTGTATTCCATTCAAACGTTAAACTTTCATTCTTTTGCTGTGAAAATAGAAGCGGTAAATGAGCTCATACTACCGGTTGGACTTTCCAGGGGTCGACCGCCCCTCGAACCTTCCTAACGACCGTCCCCCTATCGGGGTGGGCGGACTGAGAAACGATAAATGATGAATATTTGAAACGATGAAAATGAGTAGAAGTCTTTATTGATCATAAATTTCAGCCTAAGACTGCAAGCTAATATAAGGAATCGACCCATTAAGTAAAGTATTAAGATAAATAAGTATTCCCTATATTAATTTAATAAAATGTTTTTTAGGAGCACATGAATAATAATTAGCATTATTTATGTGCTTCATAAGTGAGGTTCCCGTCGTATTAAATAAAGTCCAAATGAACTTTGCTTTTTTTTGAATCTTACTGTATCGCGTATGGGTCATCGGTTATGCTTTTTATGCCGTCGCAAAATTGACGGCCGGGATTTGCAGCCCAGGAATTTCTAAGGCGACATATCACGCTCTAGCGTGAATTTTCATGTTGACGCTTTGGCTTACCTATTATTGCCAATATAATTTTGTTATTGTCAATGGCACAATGGTAGTCCAGGCGGGGCAACCTTTGTTTTCAATTAAATCATAAAATATGGATTTTTTGGGATGTGTGGATCCTAAGATAAAGGCTTAATGGACAGCTGCATTAAATATAAATACCCTGAGAGAAAGGTATTATTAACGTCAGTTAAATGTATCTGAATATCGAATGGGGAAATTAAGATTATTAATCATGAGGATAATTAAATGTTAAAAATATATTAATCTTGATACTTCCCTAATTGCCCACCTTCGAGATTGGCTGTCTGCATAAAAATCATAAATTTTTGTAATTTCTCTATGCGGAACATTAAAACAGTAAGATATTATTTTACGAACAGATAATGGAAAAGCAGGAAAAATTATTATCTTAGTAGCTGTAAGGTTCAATGACTCATTTTCGTGGGATAAAAATTCCTTTAATGCAATTAGTATCGATTATTGCAATTTGAATGTGATTTTTTTCATGGAATTTCGCTCCTTAATATAAGGGGTCTCCCTCAAGAAATGCAGCTCTTACAGAATCAAAAGGTTTACCTTCTTTTTTTGCTAATTCATGTACATGTCTAATGACGGCACAATCAAGTTCCCTGAATTTAAAGTCAAAATCATTTTGACCAAATGCTGAATTTGTAGGGATTGGTTTTCTATCATTTTTTAATGAAATAATCAATAGAATTTAAGAAAGTCTATGTTTTTTTGGTCTAATAAATCAAAACAATTTCCAAGTTCTAAAACTGCACCGAGGACAAATGGCTCTTTGATTTTAGAATACTTTCTCTTCTTATCTTCTTCAGCATATTGGATTGCTCTTTCGTAATTGTTTTCCCAAAAATAAATACTACCGCCTAACCAATCATACAAATTATTACTATGTCTGAATTCGTCATCTTGAATTAGAATGGACAAAGCTGCTTTTTTGTCCATTCCGTGGAAACCATATCCTACACTCGGTTTTGATGAGTACATTTAAATTACGGCTGTCCATGTGGAATTAAGCAAACTTTTTGCTTTTCTCAACAGTTTCTTTCGAAAAGAAACGAGAGTTATAATAACCTTCTTTGGTCAATATTTTGGCATCGGCCAATAGTTGTCGCCTTTCCTCGTCCGAACGAAGTCTTGCAGATTCTTTTGCTTTTTTTAGCGGATCTATCATATCCATAAAAGCACCCTCTAGATATGAACTTCGTCTAATTGTACTCTATAAACAGGAATCGGTCAAACAATATACACGCGGGACATTGTATATTCTTATGATGTGGGAAATATAATACTCACTATTTGTTTATTGGATGTGAGTTTAATGGAATTATTTTCCAGGAAATAATATCAAAAGTTTGGGTTGGAAATAAAAAACACCAACATTATTAATAATTCTAAACGGGTTGCTATTAAAATGAAAAGCTGGACTCCAGAGCACACAAAAGAAATTAAGGAATGGTTCACAGTTGAGAACTACCACAAGTTTGAAGCTCTCTCACTGAAAGCTTATTACCATGGGTTATAGGCGCGCTAAGTGGCACAGTCTTTTCCCTACAGATGATGAAGCAAGGGGTCTTATCCAATATCCCCATACTTACCGGCCTCACCTGCTTTCAAAAAAACGAGGATCGTTTTATCAACTAAGAACCCATACATACATCTTGTCTATCACAAGGGAGTATGTAAGGTTATAAACTTGCTTTAAAGGCTAGTAAAGCGAAATGACTCCCCATTCCACTCCCCGCTAGTTAGTGGCTTTTGATGGATGTGATTATTCATGCGTGGATATTTCATCTCATAAAAAAGCCCATTTAACATGGGCTTGTATGTTCTGTTGGTTTTAGAAAAAGTCTGAATCTGATTATTGAGTAGGTGTCGCTAAGCCTTGCTGTTCAAGGATTCTGTAAAATTCGTTTTTACTTTAGGTACACCCTTGTGTACACCATAAAACGGGGTGCTATGTCGTTTTAGTTGTTTGTTGCCCTTTTATGGTTAATTTCTTATTGTAGGATAGATCTCACCCACAATAAGGAATCCCTTCATTGAGACTCACCGCGCGCAAGAAAGAAATTTTGAGTTATTACCAGCCTGATAATCTGAAATGGGTCAGCGCAGAGATTGGCGCACCTCCGTTTGATGTGTCTGGTGTGACTTACCTAATTCATGGCATCGAGTCATTCAACAAAAAGCACATGTTGGAATCTACCCGGCGCACACTTGAGACAATGGTGAAAGATGGCCTGCTAGAGAAGACCACCAGCTACGAGCAAAGGCAAAACACGACACAATCAGGCGACGGTGAAGGCGTATGGTGTAAATGCTCGCGTTATGGTTTACCTGGCCAATGTCTGGTAACAAGGGAAAGTGGCGGCAAAGGTGACGCTATCGAGGGGGAATACTCGTCGATAGCCATAGTGGTGGCATAGCCGTTTTGATGGATACCAAACTGGATACCGCATCAATGGATACCAAAACCGGCGATTCCCGTGGAAACCTTGCTGGAAACCTCAAGCATGGAAACCTTTTAGCCGCAAGACCTAGTTTTACCTAGTCATCATGGGGTAGGGTCGCAATCGTCCTGAACCATAACAATTGATAACAGTTCATGAGGTAGGTCGCCAACTGCGCAATTGCGCAATTTTTTTTTGCGCATAACCGTTAGGGAACGTCAGCCAGCCAGGGGAAAATTGAACCAGTGCGCACCAGCTTAAAGTGGTTACCAATGGTGGTTACCGCGTTTGGTTACTGGTTACCAATCCTATGGCACCAGTTTAATCTTCGTTCAACTGAGGATTTTTGCTGCTGCGCAATTTCCTGCGCAACTGAAGTTTTCTGAAGTAGTTGATAACCGATTTTACCGGCTGAATCATGCCAATACGTGACTCTTGTCGCTGCTTTATATGCGGCAGCATGAAAAATTCGGGTGTAGACATATCACCATACCATCAGGCACGGACGCCTGTGACAGAGATTGTGTTTCTTTGCATTCTCTCAGTGGTAGCATGTTGAAAAATGTTACTTATGAGTGAACCTAAAAATGAAAAAATGCTCGGTGGTGTTTGCAATGATCTTTGGTGCGTTTCCGTTTCTCGCTCATGCTCAGTGGGTGACAAATACAGATGACGATATATTTACTAATTCAAAAAAAGCCACCATGATGGTTCCGATAAATGAATATAGTGATGAGCAATTGTTCATCTTTGATTGCACGAAGAATGATTTATCATTCGCTTATATTGAAAAAAATAAAGATTCTAGCGATGCTAAAATACCAGTAGAAATGATAGCAAAAGTGGATTCTGGTGAAATCCTTAAGATGGACGGATTAACTAGCAAAAGGAATGATAACTATTATCAAATAGGAACTGATGACCGCGAAGCGATTATCTCATTGCTTAAGTCTGCTAAAAAAGCTAAGTCAAAAATGATAGTTGGATTGAACATTCAGCAACTCAACATAAAACAATCTTTTTCGGCAAGCACCTCGGGTTCAACTAAAGCAATAGCTGAATTCACCTCCGCCTGTGGTATTAATATTAACTAGTTCTCATTTGTAATATGCCCTTCATAAGCCCGCTTTAAGCGGGTTTTTTATTGTCAAAATTTGGAGTGAAAAATGGACGTCAGGCCTATGCCGTTGCCGTTCGCATTGTGATAGCGGCCCAAATCAGTCGTGGCGTGGTTACGGCAAGGCCGAATATTTTCAAACATCATAAATATTCTGCGCTTTTACACCGTGATATTTCGTGATGCTTCATGGGGGTAGGTTGCGAAGTTCGCGCTTAAAATGCGAACTTTCGGTGCGAACCTCTGTGCGAACCACCAAGCATCATTTAACATGCTTGTGGGATTATCTCGCATGACGATTTATCATTTTCTGCTGTGAGTTAAACAGCAGCAATCTGCCCTTATAGCTGGCTGTTGAATTAAACGCGGGGGTTCTCTTTCCGTGGACTCATACACCTGTATAACAGTGTTATACTATCCTCATCGTTATTAATTTGACAAGGTGATACCGTGAGCAAGTCGAATCTCGTGGCGTTCCGGGTTCCCGCTGATTTACAGGATGATTTCAATCAGGCTATAGAAACCGCTGGTGGTGATAAATCCGCCTGGCTGGTTGATGCTATTCGCCAGAAATTAAAGCAGCCAGGAAGTAACTCTGATTTCCGTATGTTGGCGCTGGTGGAGCGAATGGAAACGGCAGCGGCGGCGCTGATTGTCGGTAAGCCTGATATACCTCCCCAGCCATACAATGAAAGTGCTGTTATTACCATTGTGGCCCAGACTATCAAGGAGGGCTTCGACAATGGCCGTATCATCGCTCAGAGGATTAACGAGGCAGGTTATCAGACCAGAGCGGGTAAAGCATGGGACAAGGATATTTATAGCGCTTGGAAGCGACAGCGAAACTATCAGGTCAAGATCGACCTAGCGCTGGGAGAGTGATTGGCGGCGGCGCGGGCATGGCTTCTTCCACCGGTAGTCCTGGCCGCTCATGCGTTGCCGGTGACGTTCCTTGGCTGCCAATACCATGGCTACTCCGGTACGAATATCTAGCAGGTCTTTGCCGTTGACGTTCCCTTTATCGTTTGAGATAAGCTGAATCAGCGTTAGCTCTATGGTCTCACGGTCTAGCATGGTTTGACCTCTGGCGGCGAAAATTATCAAACGGGTTCGATGGTCCGGCTCACAGCATAAATGGCGCATGCTTATTCCTGGCTAACATTTTCCCGCTCTGAGCGTTTAGCTTCCAGCCAGCGATAGAATCCCTCCAACTGCCGCGCCTTGCCCTCTACCGTCTTTGCCCCGGTAGATTTGCCACCGTGATATTTACAGCGTCCACTGTGGTAAATGTCCGTGCGCTTGCAAGGTGTACCTGCCCGTGTCTTTGCGCCACAGGCTAGTCCGCGCAAATCGTCTGGATACGGCTCACTAACCGGTCTAAATCGATAGTCGTAGCCGGTATCAACCCATTCTCTGAATCGCTCCATTGAGCGATCATGGTGCGCCTGCCAGCGTTTAACCTTTACTTTACGGTCTTCCATGCAAATACCCCCAGGAAATAAAAATAACTTATCTGTAGTAGTTCATGCCCGGTCTAACAGTTCATCAAAGTCCATACCGGCTACCTCGGAAATAGTTGGCTATTCAACCCTGAATAAAGAAGGCCGACGCTGGCGTCGAAGGAACTTGATCCCATTGGCGGACGATTAGCCTCCCGCGACATGCCGTCAGTAACGGTCGCAATGAGAACTTGTTTCCCCTGCGATGTCATGTAGAGATTAACGGGCCTATTGTCGGACGATGAGTTCTTTGATGGGACTGGCGCTGCCGGATATCTAGACGGGTTTAGTAAGTGACGATAGTCAGCATCAGCATTGGGGTTGCTGATGTTATAATCCGACGCGCCCTTGCTACCTGCTGATGTCATGCCTTTAAATGTGCTATCAGTCTTTCCGTTCTGATACCAGTCATAAACTTTATATGCCGAGTATGCGGTGATGGCAGCTAAAATACCGGTAATGGTTGCTGGCAGTAATCCTAATTTGGTAACCAACAAAGGAACTGAATCTGCGCGAACTAATGATAAAATAACGCGTCCAAGCATCGTTAAAGGCTTAAATACCCCCTTAGCCGCATGATTTAACAACCAAAGTCCCCCACTTACGCCAGCCATAGCTATAACGGCCATCGCTCCATCAGCTGCAAGTTTCGTCAATTCTGGGTGGGCCTGCATTTCCTGAGTTATTTTATTGATAGCTATACCTAAATAATCAACACCTTGGGTAAATTTATCAAGCACACCGCCATCTTTGGCGAGAGCGAGTTGCAAATTTTCCCATTTGGTCTCTAGATTTTGGCGAGCCATCAGTTGATGATTATCTGGATCGTTAATAATTTGAGAAGCCCCATTAGAACGATCCCATCCCTTTTCAGATGCCTTAAGAACTTCCATTTGAGCCATTATGCGGTTGTAAATTTTTGCGCCAGTTCTTCCCAATAAAATAGAATTTTCACGCTCTCTATCTATCTGGGTATTTATTCTGTGCTTGTGGTAGATATTCAGCAATTTTTGCGCATAATCAATAGCGTTAGTTGCTTGGAGCACCGATAAATCATGTGTTTGCTCTTTACCTGTTTTGTCCGCAATACCCAATCGAGCCATTTCACGATCAAGAATTTTTGGAGGGAGAGATAACATCCCATTTGTGCGGATATAAGCTGTAGTGAGGCCAGTGGCAGTTTGCATACCGCCAAATTCACCAATTATTGGCTCAAGCCCACCAAATATTGCTCTTAGTGATTGCGCATTAACTGCGGAGCTACCATATGAAACAAAATGTTTTAATTGATTCTCATCGACTAAGCCGCCGCTTGATTGCGACGCCTCAAATACAGCATCAGAAACAGCCATCGCGCGTTTTATGTTGTGTGTGCCGCCCATTATTTCAATTGTTTTATTGAGGTTTTTTAGATTTGCTATCGTAGCGGATTTTGTATTATCTCCCAATACTCCCATTGCCACTTCATAGTTAGCGAGAATAGGCGTCATTGCTTTAGCAGCGGATAAAGCTTCGGGGCCTGTCATTCCTGATTCACGGAAAGAACCTTGCGCATCAGTAAATATTCTCATTCTATCAAGGACAGAGGTATTTTTTATATCGCTGGAATTGACAAAGTTTTCAGCATAGGAGACTTGTTGCTTGCTTAACCCCATTTGCCGCAATCTGGCCACAGCACGTTCGTATTCCAACCCACGTTTAGCAGCGTCATCAAGAAATTCAAACCCGGCATAACCTATGACTAAATTACCCATCGCATCTGAGTGGCTAAACCTATTGTTTTTTCCACCCTTTGGTGGATTTGGCGGAGGAGGATTCCAAGCAGCACCGTTTCCTCCGCCAGGAGGTGGTGGAAGACGATCAAAATCTGCATCATACGTATTTCCTGTTCTACCGCTCGGCCCGCGTCCACCACCTCCATGGATGTAATCACCATTAGCTCCAAATGGGCCAACAGCACCCCCGCGTCCACCACCACCGTAACCGAGAAGTAATTGCTGCGGGCTATATCCGCTGCCATTAGAAGCAAGCGCGTAAGGGGATGGCAATCTCCCTTGCTGGCCCATAGAACCGCCGGCATACCCAACTGCCAAATAAGAAACTGGTGACATTCCATAAGCAGCCCGTCCAGCATCACGACTGGCCGATGCGGCGGAAGTCGCGCTTCTTGCTGCTCGGTCCATTGAATCGGCATACGCTCTGGCGTCATTGGTAGCCCCAGAAAATTGACCGTTAGCTGCCATTGTCATGTTTTTGAATGCGGCGGCGGCTTTATTTGCTGATGCTGTAATGCCTTGTAGGTCTTTATTTATCTGTTGAAAGCGCTCGTGGAGCTTAATGGCATCCTGACTGATCGCCATCAGAACTCGTGATAAATCATCTTTTGCGACCAACCGTACCGCTACACTATATGCCTGTACGTCCATGACATCATCCTTTGTTATTATTGTTATTGGACATCATCGTTATTTCCAGATGGTATCTGATGCGACGGTTTGAATAGTATCGCTGATAAGGCGAGTAACATATTGGTGATTACCCTTGCCGATACCCTCAATACCAAAAGATGTTCGCTCACTGATGCCGATAGAGACATGATCTACTTCAGTACCTAATTGCTCTGGCAAGACGCCGCTAAAGCGATTTTTAATAGCCTTGTTTACTTTTTCGATGAAGTCTTTTCGTTCCACATCGTTAAGACCGGATAACAGACCAGAGCTGAGCATTAATGATAATTTCATGCGCTCACCTTATTCATTTCTAAAGCCTGGCGTATTAATCCTCGCGCTATGTCCTGAATTGACGGAGCCACACCAAGCGGAGAGGCCTTTGCATAATCTTTTTGAATAGTCTTTAAGGCTTCAACGGTCTCATGTTCAATGAGTACAGGCTTTGGACTTAATCGTTTACTTTTCATAACCCACCTTCATGGCTGTGTTTACATACAGTATATCATTAGCGCACAAAGTGAGCTAAATAATTTCGTTATTTTCTTCAATAAAATAGTAATTTATTCTCTAAACATAAAAATCCAAGAATCAACTTCTCAACATAATGGTTATGGATGGAAAGTACGCCAAAGCGGGTATCGCTGAGTTCTGCTGATATTTTTTAGGCCCGAATTTTAATGATGCTCATACTGATTAGCCATAACTTTCTCCATAACAATCGTTTTATAAAAATTAGCTTGTTATGAATAGCGTCTAGTAAGATAAAGTGGTAATTTATTCTTAATTAATGGGATAGCTGTTGGTGTAATCCTTTTTTGTGACATCTAAGAGGTTTTAGCAAATGCTTTCACGTAAATTACAGCTTGCCTCAGTTGTTTTTGGCTTTATAGGTACCCTCGCTATTTTTTTGTTTAGTTATAGTCTCATACCATATCAAGGAGGTGTTTTCGGTAGCGAAAAAATTAATAAGCATAACAATTTAGTTAAAAAGAAAAATTGCCTTTATCTTGTGATACAAAAAATTGGAATGGGAATGTTAAGCATAAGCTTTCTCTTGCAAGGGATAGCCTTGTTTGTGCAATGAAAGTAAAGCTATTGGGGTATTATTGAAATCAAACCGCCACAAGGGCGGTTTAGTGTTCATTCTGTTATTGGTGGTTCGGGTAGGGACATCCAGTGGGTTATCTCATGAGGACATTGACGCCGGCCTTCCATGAAAACATAACGAAACTCATCATCCCGTATAAAATCAATATTTTCAGCAATATAATAAGCCACGCCACGACCACATTCAGAATATATAAGGATCATACCAGATTTCTCAGGCTTCCTATCTTTGAATGATATCCAGTCCATTCTTATTCCTTTCTCGTTTGTTGAGTCAGCAATATAACACTCGCTAAATTCAATTCTATGTTATTGCGCACATACTTCTGCCCTGGCTTGGGCCGTTGTGCGCATTGCCGCCCAAGAGCAACGAGGATCAGTATGAACGATAACGTAATTGTCATGCCGAATAAGTGGGTAACGGAAACCCTGCTAGTTATTATCACCGGCCTCAAGCCTGGGACCATACGTAACGCCCGTGATAAGTCATGGATGGAGGGACGCGAGTACCGGCACATAGCTCCGGATGGACGGCCAAAAAGCAATAGCCTGTGCATGTATAACCGCGAGGCCGTAGATGCTTGGGTGGAGAGAAACCCTAAAGCGATCGCTAGGGCCAAAAGAAAACATTTTCCACAGGCATGAGAGCCATGGAGTTTTTCTATGCTTATGATTTATTATAACAAGCCAAACAACAAGGTATTCAATACAGCAATAAACACATTAGCCCGGCTGAATGAACTGTGTATCAGGCCAGCAAGAGGAGGTTTATGGACTACCAGTGCGATTGATAGCATTAAGCGCAGGCTTTACAGTAAAGGCACAAAAAAGCCTGCGGTGTGCGGGCTATAGTGTTGCGGGCATAAAAAACCCGGCACGTATTAATGAAGTTCAGGTGGATTATCGTGTGTCATATCAATAAGGACCTGTAAAGGCGCAGGGGTAATGTCGGCTAAAGACTTAACAACCATACCCAGTTCTTTGCATCGATTGAATACGCCTTTATCGTGAGTCCAGACCTCGTCAGCGTTCAATGCGATTGCTATAGATATTATTTGCCTATCAAATCTGACTTTGTTCGCAGTATCAGTCGACATCATCGCTTTTAACTCTTTTAAACTTGGCATCTGTGCACATTCTATAGCTGCAATTACATCAAATGGTGCTATTTCAAAACAAGACTGGCATTGAATCAAGTTAAGGTGTGTTTGATGATTTTGTTTATCTATACCAACTAGATACTCTGCCAAAACGGGGGTGGGAATGATGATTTTCCCTTCGTTCGTCTCAACATAATCGATGAGAGCCTCAACCCTGCGTTTAATGTCAGTTATTTCTTGGCCATTTTCAGGATTTGATAGCCTACACCCGTCCTTCGTTCCAGTGATGGCTTGCACTAAAACGTTGGTGTCAAACACTATTCGCAATTTATGGCCCTTAACGCTTTTAATGTAGCGTGTAAGTCAATTTCTTCTTTCCATTGATTGCCAGGGGAGGCTTGTAGCGCTTTAAAAGCATCTTTCAAAGATGATTTTTCCAATACCTCATATGAGGAAATTATGAGTTTTTTAAGCTTCCAGGCGCCATCTTTTTTTTCCCATTCGCTTTCTCCAGCCACCCTTATGTGCTTGAAAAGGAGGGTCCCAAGCTTGGCCGCCATGGCTGGAGTGGCTTCACAGTAATAAGTTTCTCCATTAGCACCTTCAAGCCTAACAGGTGCTGAGTCATCTTTACCACCAACGTTATAAAGTTTTCCCTGCACATTAGCTTTTTTTCTAACAACAAATATTTGGTCTTGCGGTGCTGATGGGAAGTCAACAATGGTAACATTGTCATTATTAATGATTTTTCCAGCAAGCTGGTCTTGAGCCATCAAAGAAACTAGTTTTAGGTAAGACTTACCAGAACTTGAAGCTTGCGATACAGATCTCTGTATTACTTCGTTATAGGACGAATCGTTATCAACCCAAGTATTTAGACAAGCAGACCCCTCGCTCACATCTTTGAAGTGAACGGCATCTACAGAGCCGTAAAGCTCTGATAGGGCTGACAGATACTTACCCAAGCGAGCCATTGACAGCTTACTCGGGCTTGTTCCATCAAGCTTAAGGGTCAGGCGGTTATTCTTGCCCATCTATAAGTACATTGCCTCTTCTGCAATTAAAAATCGCCCATTACACAACTTCATTGTTGTTCAACTAAGATCCACCGTCAACGCGTTTCTACCGATCAATGCTGAAAATCTATACTGAAAATATTACCGCAGGCCAGCGATACGGGGCTAGATCAGCCGCATCTTGGTCTCGATGGCTAGGGCAGCATGAGTTTAGTCTCGACTACAACACCGCCTTTGTCTGTCACCCCCTGAACAGGTTCATACATCACCCAAAGAAACAGCAATTCTCATCGGCCGCGACAACTGCCAAAGCCGCTTCAATTGTCTTAGCCGGCTCATACTGGTACCACTTCAAATTTGCCCGCATCCAGTAGACCATCCAGATTTTCTTCGTCCGAACGTAAGTGATTTTTGCCACTGCATGTTCCATTTTCTCATCGGGCCTCCCTTGCCACACGGTACGGACTTCAAAGATAACAATACTCTGCCCATCAACCCGATACCCCAAGTCAAGTTCATGCCGCATATGGGGTGGTGGCCGACGCTTTGCCATGAAGGCGTCAATATCCCTTTTGATGAGTTGAGATTCGATATCGTTAAAGGCCATGGTGAGAACGCTCAGTATTCCCTACGAAATTCTTTGTAGCTATACCAAAATGTTCATCATTTGATCAAGGGCACAATTGAAAAGCAGAAAAGCCGCAGATGACAACGTGTGAACGGTGGCCCAAAAATTTTATATATATAGGCAAAAGTGGGTCGGGTAAGTCGGGTAGTCGGGTAAATTCCTGTAACTAATTAATTAACAACGTTTTAAATTTTAAAATCTACCCGACTTTAGCCTTTTTTAAGGTCGGGTAAATATCTTCAAGGTCGGGTAAGTCGCCAGCCAAGGAAAACCCTCTTTTTTACAGGTCGGGTAAATCGCGATAAGATCGGGTAGAGGTCGGGTAGATTTCTAAAAATAATCTCTTAATACTCAATGGATTATAAGTAAGTACCCGACTACCCGACCTACCCTACCTGTTTTTATCCCATGTGAGAAAATTACTCTTCATCATCCACAGATAAGGTCATTACAACAAAGTGGCACTGCTTACCTTCATGAACCAATGTCTTTTTTGTTATCCCTTTTTTTGGCTTGTCCAGCATACCGGCATCAGCCAGAACCTGAGCAAAGGCGATATAGTTAGCACCTATCGCTATCTCATCCTTAAAAACGCTTGGCCAGGTATGGAAAATCATTTCTTCGCCTGTACGGCTCTTCACGCGATACCCGGCCAAATCCTTAATTGGTAGGTCACGCGGATCAGCATTAGAGTATGGCAAATAGCGGCTATAGCCAAAACGTTGCAGGAATGACTCCGCTTGCTCTACCCAGGCTTTTGACTCGCGGTTCCCCATGCCGAATTCATTTACCCAGGCGTTAAAGCTGTGCTGGAGTGCGTCCCGGCTATCTTGCTCCGCCCACCCGGTCAAATGCTGTGAGAGGATTAATGCGGCTTCAAGGATAGCGAACCGTGAGGCAACGCGGCGCACCTGTTCGCTGGCTTCTCCGGGCAATAATCCCAACCAACGGCGCTCGGCGGCCTGTACCGCTTCGACTGTGGCTTCTTTCTGGCTGGCAAGATGTTTGATCCACTCGCGCCCAACGGCACCATAATTTGCCTTGCTGGCATCGCGCAGCGCATCAGCGTGGGCCTTGCCGTCCGCATAACCGTGATAAACCGTGGCTTTGCTGATAGGCACATTCAACAGGCGCACCAACTGACCGGCATTGACCTTACCGCCATCGGCCCGGATATAGCTCTCCATGTCGATTTCGCCGGTGCTGAACGCCATGGCCCGCCAGCGTTTGATGTCACGGTTGCCGCCTTCTTTCGCCCCTTGGATTTTGCCGACACCGTTAAAGAGCGCGTAAGCGGATTCAGCCACGGCGCGGCGATTACTGCCCTGTCCTATTTCGTCCAGTGGCATGAAACCGTCATTATGCGCGACCGCCTCATTCACCAGCCCCAGCGAAGTGGAATACCAGGTTAGCTTTAACGCCTCAGGTTCGCCGTACACGCTACTGGCCGCATTGCCTGTTGTTGTTTTGCCCACCGATGACCCGCCAAACAAATGAACACCGAATCCATCGGCACCCGCGATACCAATCAGCGGTGCGGCCAAGGCACAAGCGATACCCAACATCATGGAAGGATTCCCCTGCGCCAGCGTTGCTACGCTGTTGCGCCAGCTCTCCGCCGTTCCTTTGGTGGTGTAACCCCTGGCGGCCGCTGACCGGCCATTGAACAATACCGGGTGTTCAGGTTCGCCAATAACCGACCCATCCGGCATGATATAAGCGCCACATTGCCAGCCGGTAGCCCCCGTTATCGCCCACATCTGGCGGTTACCGCTACGCTGCAAATGATCGGCTAGAATGGCCCGTAAGCTGCTTTTTGTCGTGATAAGCAACCCGCCGGCCCGCAATTTTGCCCAGCCTTCGCGCTCGCCAATATCACGCATGGGAAGCGCTTCTATCCGTTCGGTTTCACTGACTTCCGGTTGCCAGCGTAGAACCAGGTAGCGCTCGTTATCGTCTTCTCCGATGCCATCCACCAGCAACGGCGCACTTAACCAACTTTCATTGTTGATAATCTCGCCACTGTCTTTATCGACCTTCGGGGTGATCCAGAAAACCCCATCTTTCCGGCTCTCTACATGAGGCTTTAGCGGATCAGCCCCATGCTGCCCTTTTTTTCCGCCATCAATGGCTCTGAGTTGAATGGACACGCTTTTCCTCTTGGATTGGTATAGTGATTCAGTAAAAGCGCCTGTAGCCGCTTCTAAGCCATTTTGCTGCCGGTAGTCGTCCCAATCCGCCTTGTGCTCGGTCGGCGGCAAGCTAACCCAGCCAGACACGGCGATAGCGGCTTTCTCGGCGGCGATCTTGCCCGTATTCCGTTTGGGTTTGCCATGCTCGTCTAGTTCACCCGGATAATGCCAGTCGTTATCTGCCGCGATAATGATTTGCGCCTCGGGATACTGCCGGCACATCACCTCAGCCACGGGACTCAGGTTTCCGGCATCGATAGCGACCACGGCCAGCGCATCGGGGCGGAGCTGGTGGACGGTTAATGCGGTAGCCAGCCCTTCGGCCAATATCACCGTCTGCGGGTGTTCTGGCGCACCAGGGAGCGCATAAAATGCGCCACGCTTGGCGGAATCCGTCACGTTCCACTTTTCACCGTCCGGCCTGATAGTCTGCGCTGCGACCACCGCGCCCGATTCATCCGTCAATGGCAATAGCAGCCGGCCATCGGGAAGCATACGCAATGAGAAGCCATGTAGCCCTTTAGCTATCAAGTAATCGGATTCAGCCAGTGTGGTCTTGTCGTATAACACCGTATAACGCTGATTAAAGCGCTGGCGTCGCTGTTCCTCTTGTTGCTGCTGTTCCTGCGCTCGGTGCTGGTTCTCTGCCTTCAGTAATGGGGGTTTGTCTTGGCCGGCGCTTTGCTGTCCGTTTTCTGCTGTCCGGTAATCAATTCCCAGCACATCGGCCACCAGCTTGGCGGCCTGCGTGGTATCACAGTGATTAACCTTTTTAACCAACTCCAGACCGTCACCCGCGCCGCATTGGTTGCAGAAATGTGCGCCTCGTCTCTGGTCATCGAACCGGAAACGATCACGCCCACCACAGGCCGGGCAGGGTGTTTGCGTCCTTGGGTTTTGTGGAACATCAATTCCAAGACCATGGAGTACATCAGGCCACCGCCCAGCCGCACTGGTGCTTACCTCTCTAATGAGGTCGATGTTACGCATTCAGCACGCCCCTGCTATTATTCGCTATGGTTGAGCCCATATCGTTAATCATGCCTTGCCACACTTCGACACCATGGACTGATAGCTGCTCACCATCCAGGCACGCACTTATCAGCAAAATAGCGACTGACTGCCAGTGAGGGTAATTCTCCTTAACGGCATCAATCAGATAGCTATCCACCAATGGCCGGATACCTTCCGCCCCGCCAATGATTTCCATCATGATGCGCTGACCACCAGCGTTCAGGGACACAAAGTCACGGCCATTCTCAAGCTGGTTATGGCGATAAATAGCCATTGCCAGCCGATTGGCAAGCACCGATATCCTGCCTTCATCAAACTGCTTAACTTTTGGGCTCCTCATTGGGCACTCTCCCGCATGAGGTGAAGCTGTTTCACCATACCGCTCATGATTTCAGCCCCTTGCTCAGTGAGATATTTGCCCGGCTTGCCAGCAAAATAATCTGAGTCAATCATTCCGCTGATCCAACCTGTGGCGTAGAGCCCGCCAAATGATAGCCCACGTTCCTCAATGCCTTGAGCCGTGATAAACCACGTCATTCCGTCATTTAGGGCAAAAAAATCAATCTCGTACTCCGTCCCATCAGCCACACAGACCGGGCGACCGTATTTAATTACTTGCTGAATGATAAACAAGGTCACGACAAGCCAACGTAAGGCGAGTAAGCCATCTTGCACGGTCGGATTACTCACTTTTTCCCGCCACACGGACAGCAACAAAAAAGAGAGCTCTAACTCACCCAGGAATTGACCAGCATTTAATGCCGCTGGGATGGTCCGTGGATCAATGGATTTGCAACGGCGAATTTTCTGCCCGTTCACCATTTCTGCAATCTCAATATCACCGCCCCAACGGCGCTCAGTAGCAATAAAACGTCCAGATTCACTAGTGATGGATTTCATTGGGTAAACCCTCCGTGATAAACGCCTGCAAGAATCCTTCGTGTAGTTCGTTGAGTGTTTCCCGTCCAAAGACTGAGATACCTAAAATTGCCCCTTCATGAACTGACAGCATTTCTATGTAAAACTGAACGGCGAGCCTTGCGCCTTCGTCTACGCCAAAATGTGAGATAGCCGTCCCTTCGATATTGTTAGCCATGGCCAAACGTTCAACCTGCCGGTTTGTCTCCATGTTTCCGTGCTGTCCGTGAAACTCCTCTGCGCCATGAAGTTCAACCAGGTCAGCGACGTAAGCATCAGCTACCAGCCAGCGATAAAAAATCATCAGATTTTGTGATGTATGATTGGCGGCCACACTGACCCATTCGGCCAGGATGCGCAGAGCCAGCGGTCGCTTATCGTCCCATTCCCCGGCATCTGCGCGGGTAAGAACGTCGGCAAAGGGGATAACCTCTTGTTCGTGATAGGCGTTATCATTGTGAAGCAGGTACACCTTCACGCCGTTCGGGGTCACTTCCGAGTAGTATTGGCTGGATTTCTTCAGCGTTTTAACGTGTTTGGTCAGCTCATTAGATTTCACTGGGTTAGTCATCACTGATCTCCTGAGCGATAAGGGCAGTGATGGGCGCGACAGCATCCAGGACGAACTTGTTTACGGTTAAAATTGCTGCGATTAAATTAGCGTCTTCTTCGTCACACACGGTAGAATCTAGCCACAGACGCAACACAGCATCGACTTGCCTTGCGTAGTTCTCAGCATTATTGACTGAGGTAATTACTTCATCTCTGGTCATTTGCCGCCTCCTGTCGTGCTTGTTCCTCAGCTAGCCATGCCGAAGCATTACCAACCAACGATGCAAGCAAGAAAGCCAATGCCTCTATTTCAGAATCAGCGAGGCTGTTAGGATAAAATTTCAAGAGCTGAAGTACGGTTTCGGCTTGCTCAGCCTTTTGTGCCGCTTGTTCCAAGGTGATTTCATGCGTCATGGCGCACCTCCAGTACAGGCAGGCGGGCAGCAAACGCTAAGATGTAATGAGGTGCCAGAATGTGCCGGGCTTCTTCTTCATTGAATGCCTCAACGGATAAGCGGCAGGGTTTGGCGGCCTTGTCGGCACGGGACAGCGCCATAAAACGATACTGATATTTAGGGCGAGTTTGGTTAGACTGTATTTCAGCCATGATCGTTACCTTAATTAACGGTTCTCGGTGAGAGGCCTCGGTAGTGTTACAGCACTCCGAGGCTTCGCTGTTCCCAGTAATATGCAAGCAACTGGTGACGGACACCTTATAACGCAGTGACGGACACTTCAATAGTTTTTTTTGACTTAATCTTATGTATACTGACGGACACCACACTTTTGGAATATCAGTCATGTCAACCGGTACCATCAATAACAAATCGCAAAAAATTTCGGTTCGGATTCCCCATGAGATTGTTGAAACATTGGAGTCAGTGAAAGAAGAAGGCGAAAGTACCGGGCAGTTTATCGTCACTTCCTTACAGGGAGAGATCAAACGACGCCAGCGAAAAAAGCCTAAAGAGTGATTGCCCGCTGGCTCAGCTAATAACTGACCTTGAATGTCAAGTTTTGACAAGTTCTGAACCATAATTGCTGATAACAGGCTGGCCAAAGGAAATGCTTCTTTCTGGTTTGCGGCGTGGTTAATCATGACCGACCTCCAGGCGCTTTGTCAGCCAGCGCTGTGAGAGGCTGGTTAATTCAGCTTTTCTTTGGTGGTAATCCATTCCCATATCCATCAAGGTGATATTGGTGCTTTCCAGGTAAGAGAGATGCTCCAATTGTTCGGCATTCATGCTGTCACGCGGTTCACCATCAATACTGTTTAACTGAGCCCACTGCTTAGCAGTCAGCCCACCCAGCACGATGCGGCTGATCATGTTACTTTCGTTGGTATAGTGACGCGGCAGCGTCTGCTTGCCTGACTCAGCACGGGCGATATCCAATGCCACGCACATTGGTTTGAATAGGTTAGCCGCACCGATACGGGCTTTGAGTTGGCGGCGCAGGCGGGCGGCAACTTCAGGCGCACTTCGATGGAGCGCTTCCTCGCACTGGATAAAGTAACGACGAACGGCCCGGCCCTGTTCGTTGCGCTCAACCATTGCCAGCTCTTTTGCCATACCAACGGTAATTAGGTAATCGTGTTCTACCTGCTGTCTAGATTTTGAGCTCGCCTGTTTTGGCGTGCTCAAATTTTCAACATGCATATAATCAACACCGGAAATAAAGTCATATTGCCCGATACGTCCCTTAATCCAGTTTGTGAAATCACGTCCAACACCCAAAACCTTATGCAATGCCTTTGCGCTAACAATATTGGTCTCGCGCCCGCCAATCTGCCCGGAAATTACCGGCACCAGTTCAGCAAAACTATCGCAGTTAATATCTCTCCCTTGATTTTTGGCATAAGGGTATCCGTCACGGCTATTAGCCATGTTTTGCGTTTTCATGTTGTCAGGCTCCGTTAAGCGGCTTTGGTGTTATCCGGGTACAAGTCCAGAATGTCGTTTATTTCGCGCTGGGTTAATTTACGATGGCCGTTGATAAAGGCGTTGTAATTAACCAACTGAATAACGCTCAAAACGTCTGCCCGGCTGGAAAAACGATAACGATAGTGGCTACCGATTCCGTCCGGGTTTTGCTCGTCGAGTCTCTCCAAACGAATATCAAGGATGCGTTCGAGCTCGCTGGCATAGTTCCTCCCAGAAGATAATCGGCAATAATGGAGGATATCGTTTTCAGTCCAGCCCTCAACACCAGTACGCATCATGTAAACTCTGGCTTTGTGTTTCTTTGGGACTGGATTGATAGTCTGAATGACGGTATTATCGTTGGCGCTAACCTGTTCGATAATGCCCGCCTTTGTGCGGGTTTTCTTTTGCATTAAGCAGCCTCCTTTCGTCCTGCCAACCAATTATTAATCTCTACAGCATCGAAAGCTGTGACTTTCTCGGACAATTTAATTGGACGGGGGAGGGTGCCGTTTTTTACTTTGCGGTCAATTGTGGAAACACTGACGCCTAGCATTTCAGCCAGACGAAAGCGGCGGATGTAGCCAGTGGTTGGGATTGCGGCTTGCGCCGCTTGATTTACTGTCATAGCCCGTAACCCTTTATAGTGGTTGTTGCGTTGTTACGGGCCATGGTATTGACAAGCAATTATGTTGTCAGTTATATAAATAGCGTGATTCATATAACTATTCTAGCTATTTAGACTCATTATCCTCAGAAGAAAACCATTTACTATGGTACCAAGCCTTTAATGTTTCCTCGGAAGGTGGTGCTTCACGGAAAACAGCATAAACACTATTTTTGTCTGCGCTTTCCTGTTCTATTATCTCACTGGCCTTACTGAATGCGAGTTCTTGTGTGTAGCCATATTCTTTTATCAACTGCTGAGCGATATATACGGCAGCTCGTTTATCGACTAAAGTCCATTGGCTACGCGGCCCTTTTCGCTTGAGTTTGAATGCCTTACTTGGTTCTTCCCCGTCTATAACCTTCTTAAGAACTTCAATGAGATAGATTTTTTCATAATCATATAATTTTCCGTTGAGTTCTAGATCATAAACAATGCTTTTTAGCATATCGATAATAGCCAAGGTGTTACCTTGTAGGGCTTCCTCACATATTTCTTTACCACTGATGCTTAGAATGTCATTTTCAGGATCAATAATCTTTTTTTTCATAACGCACCTTTTACGTCGTGCTGCCTTGCCAATAGTTTAGCCTAGCGGTAATAATTCTTGTTTTTACTCCCGTAGACTGTATCAATCAGTTGGTTGGTTACTTCGTTTTTCTCAGCGGCGTAACGTTGTATTCCTCGCCACGTTCCAACGCCACTAATAACCCAGCCCACTGCGCCAGTGCTGCTTTGCGCTCTTCAAAATATTGATGCCGGTTATAGATGCCCTCGACACCTTTTATCCGATGATTAAGACACCGTTCAGCCACTACCGGATCAATACCCAGCGCGGCTAAATGGGTGCGGGCTGTGCGCCTGAAATCATGAATTGTGAAATTAGGCACGCCCGACATTTCCGCCCGAACCTTTGCCAGCGCTACTGGCAGGGTGCTTTCCTGAATATGAGGAATCATCCTGTTTTGCATCTTTCTGGCTGGTAGCACCCAGGCACTATTACACGAAAACGTGTGTAGTTCCCTTAGCCACTCAACAGCCTGTGGCGCGAGTGGTATATCGATAGCGTCACCGTTCTTACTTCTATCTGCCGGGAAATGCCATATGGCGGCATCAAGGTCAAACTCTTCCCAGCGTGCGGCGCATAATTCCATTTTGCGAACGCATAAGGCAAGTAACAGTTTGAAAGTGATTTCATTCTGTCGGCTGAATCCTTTAGCGGTGCGCATGGACTGAAACAAACGGATCAACTCATCACGGTTTAACCAGCGGTCACGGCTAACCTCTTTTCCACCAGCATCAGCTATTTCAAAAGCGGAACAAGGGTTGATTTCCAGGGAGTGACGCTTAATACCGTAATCGAATATACGGCGGGTCCAGCGTAGAACATCCGTGGCTATGGTTGGCGCTCCCCGATCAACAATACTTTTCAGCATGTCATCTATATGGCGGGGTTTCACGTCCTCAACCTTCATATTGCCGATGTGTGGATTAATATCTTTGTCTATGCGCCTGCGAAGAATATCGGGATGTTTCCAGCGAGGTAGGATCTGCCGTTCAAAGTATTCCGCTGCGAGTGCTGAAACGCGCAGAGCGTTTTTGTCGGCTTCTATCTTCTCTAGCGCTTCGGCTTTGCGTTCCTGCTTCTCGCCGGCAACGTCATAACCTAGCGATACACGCGCTGATAGTTCTTTTACTGTTTCTCTGGCTTTGGCGAGGGATAATTCAGTGTATGAGCCAATCAGCATGGCGCGGGGTTTTCCTGCCAGCTTATATCTAAAGCGCCATGATGGGCTTTTGTCTGCTTCCCTGAATCTCAGATATAGACCTCCCCCGTCCGATCGCCCCTCGAACCGTTCTCCTGCCTTAATCCATGCGCGGATCTGCATGTCTGTGAGTTTTGGCATTGCGAATACCTGAATATTGATTAGGGGGTGTACCCAAAGCAATGTACACAAACGCCATTGGGTACACCTCTGGGTACACGATAATCATGCGCTTCAGTGCGTCTTTATGCTAGTTCTTGATAACAAAAAAGCCCGGCATGGTGCGGGCTTATCTGGGATTGTGCTATCTGTTGATAGTCAGTGAGTTTTTACTCGATGTTCTGAATCTGTTCCCGCATCTGCTCAATCAATACCTTCAGCTCGATAGCTGACCCGGTGACGCTGGCATTGATGGATTTAGAGCCGAGGGTGTTCGATTCGCGGTTGAATTCCTGCATCATAAAATCAAGTCGCCGGCCAACGGCTTCTTTCTTGTCGAGAATGTTGTAGGTTTCTTTGACATGGGCTTCCAGACGATCCAGTTCTTCGTCGACATCGATGCGTTGCGCCATGAGCAGCAATTCCTGCTCGAGGCGATTATTCTCGAGCTGTACCTGGGCTTCTTCCAGTTTGGCGAGCAGGCGTTCCCGTTGCCAAACCATGATTTCCGGCATTTTTTCGCGGACTTTAGCCACTTCAACGCTGACATTTGCCAGGCGTTGCTCAATCATGGACTTCAACGCGGCGCCTTCGGTTTCCCGCACCTGAATAAAATCGTCCATCGCCTGGTCGAAGCCGGCCAATAATTCTACGCTGATGGCATCCAGATCCTGCTCTTCCACCGCCATCACGCCGGGCCAGCGCAGAATTTCCATCGGGTCGATTTCACCTTCATCGCTTTGCATCTTGACCCATTGAGCCGCTTCCACCAATTGTTTGGCCAGCGCCTCGTTCAGTGTTAGGGCGCTTTGCATATGGGGATTGGCTTCAAAGCGCAGATTGCATTCAATTTTTCCCCGCGTAAGACGCGTGCGGATCCGTTCCCGGATAGCCGGTTCCAAACCACGAAACTGTTCTGGCAATCGGATATAAGTCTCAAGGTAGCGCTGATTTACGGAGCGCAATTCCCAGGTGGCGTTGCCCCAGTTACCCTTAATTTCACGCCGGGCGAAAGCGGTCATACTGCGGATCATAGACTTACCCGTCAAATAATGTAGATGGGGGGGATTATAGCGTTGCCTAAGCGAGCATGATAGGCATAAGGCGTCGAAGACCGTATAATGCGCAGCCAATAACTAAAGCTTTCTTGAATCATCAGCCCGGAGAAACGCCATGCGCCCAGCAGGCAGAGATAATCAACAAGTACGTCCTATCACCATTACCCGTCATTACACCAAACATGCAGAAGGCTCGGTATTAATCGAATTCGGCGACACCAAGGTCCTTTGTAATGCCACGGTTGAGGAAGGCGTACCCCGTTTTCTCAAAGGCCAGGGTCAAGGTTGGGTGACCGCCGAATACAGCATGCTGCCGCGTGCGACCCATACGCGTTCCGCACGGGAAGCCGCGCGTGGGAAGCAAGGGGGCCGTACCATGGAAATCCAGCGTCTGATTGCCCGCTCGTTGCGTGCGGCGGTGGATTTGACCAAACTCGGCGAATATACCATTACCCTGGATTGCGATGTGCTGCAAGCCGATGGCGGAACCCGCACCGCATCCATTACCGGCGCTTGTGTGGCGCTGGTTGACGCGCTCAACCATATGCAGAGAAAAGGTCAGCTCAAGGTTGATCCGTTCAAAGGTTTTGTGGCGGCGATTTCCGTGGGTATTGTTGCCGGTCAGGCTGTGTGCGATCTTGAATATGTCGAGGACTCCGCCGCGCAAACCGATATGAATGTGGTGATGATGGAAGATGGCCGGATGATTGAAGTACAAGGCACAGCCGAAGGCGAGCCGTTCAGTCAGCAAGAACTCGGCGCCTTGATTGACCTGGCTCGGGGCGGCATAGAAACCCTGATTCAAGCGCAGAAGGCTGCGCTGTTGGTGTAATGATGTCGGGCGGCGATGAGCCGCCTGTGGCTGCCAAGGAGTTGTCATGAAAGATTATCAGCGCCAGTTTATTGAGTTCGCCTTGAACAAACAGGTCCTGAAATTTGGTGAATTTACGCTGAAGTCCGGGCGTAAGAGTCCCTATTTTTTTAATGCCGGTCTTTTCAACAGCGGCCGCGATCTCGCGTTGCTCGGCCGTTTTTATGCCGCCGCGCTGATGGATTCCGGTATCGATTTTGATTTGGTGTTCGGTCCGGCCTACAAGGGTATTCCGATCGCCACCACCACGGTTGTGGCGATGGCGGAGCATTATGAGCGCGACGTGCCTTATTGCTTCAACCGTAAGGAAGCGAAGGATCATGGCGAAGGCGGCAGCCTGGTAGGCAGTCCGCTGCAAGGCAATGTTGTGCTGGTGGATGATGTTATCACCGCCGGCACCGCCATTCGCGAGTCGATGGAAATTATCGCCGCCAATCATGCTAAATTGGCCGGAGTGTTGATAGCTCTGGATCGGCGGGAGAAGGGCCGCGGTGAAATTTCAGCGATCCAGGAGGTCGAACGAGACTACCATTGCCGGGTTCTCGCCATTATCACGCTGGATGATCTGATTGATTATCTGGAAGAAAAAAACGAAATGGCCGACCACTTGGCCGCGGTGCGCGCTTATCAGCGCCAATACGGTGTTTAATGTTTAGGCCGCTATTGCAGTTGCGCCACCAGTAAGGGCCAGCGCGCTTCGAATTCTTGTGTCGGCAGGAAGTGGAACTCGGTACGGACGAATCGCGCCAGCAAGCCTTCGCAATAGGCCAGCAACTGGCTGGCCAACAGGGTTTCATCGCACTTGAAGCCCTGGCCCTCACGCAGTTTGCGTTCGCGCAATACCTGCCGCAGTTGCACTTCTATCCGGTCGTAGAGTTGATTGATACGGCTTTGCAAGCGATCTTGCTCGAACATCAGGGCATGGCCGGTCAATATGCGCGTCAAGCCGGGATTGCGTTCGGCAAAGCCCAATATCAGCAACAAAATAAGCCGCAGTCGGTTAAGTGTTTCTTTTTCATCTTGCAAAATCAGGTTGATACGGCTGTTCAAACTGTCTTCGATAAATTCGATAAGACTGTCGAACATGCGGGTTTTACTGGGAAAATGCCGATAAAGCGCCGCTTCAGAAACACCGACAGCCGCCGCCAGTTTAGCAGTGGTGATACGTTGACTACCGTCGCTGGATTCAAGCATTTGCGCCAATGCTTGCAGTATCTCCTCGCGGCGATTACGTTTCGTATTTTTGTGTTCTGTCATACCGTATGAGTCCCTGGATAAAAAACCTTCAATTTTCAATTAACATCAGGCATCGGCCGTAACGGCAAAAGCGTTACGGCATTAATGGATTAAATTGTCGATGCTGGAGGGGCGGATGTGGAGTGGCCCGTTAGCGTTTACTGCCGCCCGGAATGGCCGAAACCGCCTTCGCCGCGTTCGCTTAAAGTGAAATCTTCAACGATAGTAAAGTCTACTTGTGCGATGGGCACGAAGACCATTTGTGCTATACGTTCGCCGGGTTCAATGGTGAAAGCCTGCTGGCCGCGATTCCAGACCGAAACCATCAAGGGCCCTTGATAATCGGAATCGATAAGTCCTACAAGATTGCCCAGAACGATACCATGCTTATGACCCAGACCAGAGCGCGGGAGAATGACCGCAGCCAGCGCCGGATCGGCAATGTGCACCGCCAGACCGGTGGGAATCAAGGTCGTCTCGCCGGGGGACAGGACCAGGGCATTGTCCAGACATGCGCGTAAATCCAGGCCGGCGGAACCGGGAGTAGCGTAAGTCGGCAAAGGGAATTGACTGCCGATGCGGCGATCAAGAATTTTAACGTCGATTTTTTTCTTCATAACGGCTGATAATCTCGTCGATTAATAGTTGACCAAGCTGCGTTTTGTTGGTTAATGGCAAAACTGCGTCTCCGTCCTGCCAAAACAGATGTAATGCATTGTTCTCGCTGTTGAAACCCTGCCCGGGAAGGGAAACATCATTAGCGCAGATCAAATCAAGGTTTTTCTTCAGGCGCTTTTGCCGCGCGTATTCTTCCATATTCTGGGTCTCGGCGGCAAATCCGACCACATAAGGCCGATTTTGGGCTAATGCGCCAACATCAGCCACAATATCAGGGTTTTTTAACATTTTTAGGGTGATCTCGTCACCCTGGGTTTTAATTTTTTCCGACGCCATAGTAGCGAAACGATAATCCGCCACCGCAGCACAGCCGATAAAAATGTGCTGGTGATCGATGTCGTTCATAACGGCGTCCCGCATGTCCAAAGCGCTGGTGACATTGACTCGCCAGACATTGGCCGGCGTGGGCAAATCCACGGGGCCCGTCACCAGCGTGACCTGCGCTCCCCGCGCCGCCGCCGCTTTGGCAATCGCGAAACCCATTTTGCCGGAGCTGTGATTACTGATATAGCGAACCGGATCGAGCGCTTCCCGCGTTGGTCCCGCCGTTATCATGATATTGAAATGCTCGAGCGAACGGTCGATGACCAATTGACGGCGCACGCGTTCCACCAGCTCAAGCGGGTCAAGCATCCTGCCGGGGCCGACATCGCCGCAGGCTTGACTGCCATTGTCCGGACCCCATAGCAACACGCCGCGGGATTCCAGGGTCTGTAGATTGGCCTGCGTGGCGGCGGCCCGGTACATTTGCTGATTCATGGCCGGAGCGACGGCAATCGGCGCGGCGGTGGCGAGGCAAATGGTGGTCAATAAATCGTTGGCCAGACCGGCCGCCATCCTGGCAAGCACATCGGCGCTGGCGGGCGCCAGCAACACCAGATCAGCCCATTTTCCCAGCTCGATATGGCCCATCGCGGCTTCGGCGGCGAGATCCATCAAGTCATCGGATACCGGATGACCCGATACGGCCTGTAACGTCAAAGGCGTGATAAACGCTTTCGCCGCGGGCGTCATCACCACCCGAACCTCGGCGCCTCTGTCGCGTAAACGGCGTACCAGCTCAGGACTCTTGTAGGCGGCGATACCGCCGCTTATGCCAAGCACAATATGTTTGCCGGAAAGTTCCGTCATCTCGATTGCCCATCAATTGGAAGCGTAAGTAAGAGTTATTTTATCATAACCTTTCAGCTAACCGTCATTATGTCTGAGAGAGGGATTTGGCCCTGATTTGCAAAGTCGGTTCTAACTTCATGAGATCGCTATCGAGCAAATTTTGCTCCGATGTCATGATAGGCGATGAATGGAGGAAGCAAGCATGGCGAAAAAGAAACCCTGGCCCTACAAACTGGCGCCGCGGGAAAAAATGATAAGCCTGGGTCCCTCGGCTTTGACGGACACCGAGTTACTGGCCATTTTTCTCAGAACGGGCTTACCCGGCGTGCATGTCATGCATCTTGCCGAGCATTTGATGAAACACTTCGGCTCATTCGCCAATTTGATGTCCGCCGATCGTAAAACGTTATGCGCGGCCAAAGGGCTTGGCGTGTCGAAATATACCCAGTTGCAGGCCATCAAAGAGATGGCGCAGCGGTATTATGGCTCGCACCTGATGCGCGAAGACGCCATGACTAACCCGAACGCCGCGCAAAACTATCTGCAGATACTTTTGGCGCATCGGGAGCGGGAAGTGTTCGTGGCGTTGTATCTGGATAACCAGCATCACCTGATCTGCCATCAGGAATTATTCCATGGTACGGTTAACAGTGTTGAAGTCCATCCTCGGGAAATCATACGCGAAGCGCTGAAAGTCAATGCGGCGGCGATGATTTTAGCGCACAATCATCCTTCGGGAAGAGCCGAACCCAGCCGCGCTGATCGCGAGGTTACCGATCAGGTGGTGAAAGCGAGCTCGTTTCTGGATATCCGGGTGCTCGATCATCTGGTTATCGGGGCGGGAGAATGTGTTTCTTTTGCCGAAAGAGGGTGGCTGTAGGCTTGATTCTCGCGATCCTTGGGATCTTTAAGTGCGCGGGACTTGAGCACTTGCGCCGCAAAGCGTATACTACGCCACCTTTGAGAATCTTGGGTGTAGCGTTGAGAGTCTATCTCAGCAGATTCAGATCTGTTGGAAGTCTCTCCTCAGTGAATGTGCTGAGATGGGCTCTAAAGCCTGACGAGGCGGCTGACACCTTTATTACGAAGCTCGAGCTGATTTGATTTTTGGAGAATAGACATGTCCCGAGTCTGCCAAGTTACTGGCAAGCGCCCGGTGAGCGGCAATAACCGCTCCCACGCAATGAATGCGACCAAACGCCGTTTTCTGCCCAACCTGCACGCTCACCGTTTTTGGGTTGAGAGCGAAAAACGTTTTGTGACACTGCGTGTATCTGCTAAAGGTATGCGTTTAATTGATAAAAAGGGCATCGAAACGGTATTAACCGATTTGCGCGCCCGCGGTGATAAGTATTAAGGAAATGAATCATGGCTAGAGGTTCTCGCGAGAAGATCAAGCTGGTTTCTTCTGCTGGTACTGGTCACTACTATACCACTACGAAGAATAAGCGCACCAAACCGGAAAAATTGGAATTGAAAAAATTTGATCCGGTGGTACGTCAGCATGTGATTTACAAAGAAGCTAAAATCAAGTAATTTTGGCTTGTGTATAAAAAAACCCGGCTAAGGCCGGGTTTTTTATTCATCCATTTTCAGCAATAATCCACTGATAAATAGCGATAAAATGCCAGAATTACCCGAGGTTGAAACTAGCCGCCGGGGCATTGAGCCTTGGGTTGCCGGTCATACGATTTTACGAACGGTGGTACGTAATGGCCGTTTGCGATGGCCTGTGGCCGATGAAATCGTTGATCTTCGGGATCAGTTGGTGTTGAGCGTACAGCGGCGGGCAAAGTATTTGCTCCTGGAGCTGGCGACAGGCTGGATAATCATCCATCTCGGCATGTCGGGACGGTTACGGGTGTTGCCGCAACCGCAGCCGCCGGAAAAGCATGATCATGTTGATTTGATTATGAGCAATGGTTGCATCATCCGCTATACCGATCCTCGCCGTTTTGGGGCGTGGCTGTGGAGCGATGATCTCGCCACCAGCAAAGTGCTTTTACAACTGGGGCCTGAACCGCTAAGCGATGAATTCAACGGCCAATGGCTGTTTGAAAAATCCCGCAAAAAACACCAGTTAATCAAGCCCTGGCTGATGGACAACAAGCTGGTGGTGGGCGTCGGCAACATCTATGCCAGCGAGTCGTTATTTGTGGCGGGCATATTGCCGGATCGGGCGGCGGGTTCTTTATCCGCCACCGAGGCGGATTTATTGGTTGCCACCATCAAGGCGGTCTTACTGCGGTCTATCGAGCAAGGCGGTACGACCCTGCGCGATTTCCTGCAATCAGACGGTAAACCAGGTTATTTCGTACAAGAATTGCAGGTTTATGGCCGCGCCGGCGAAAATTGCCGGGTATGCGGTACGCCGATTCAAAACATCAAGCTCGGTCAGCGAAGCAGCTTTTTTTGCCCCGTTTGCCAGCATTGATTCAAGGATGCAAGCGTTGCTTGACTTCCCGGGCGATAGCCGCGGGTAGGAAATGATCGATATCGCCGCCGTGTAAGGCGACTTCCTTAACCAGCGATGATGAGATATAGGACCATTCCTGCGCCGGCATCAGGAAAACGCTTTCCAGTTCCGGCATCAAATGCTGGTTCATCCTGGCCAACTGCATTTCATATTCAAAATCCGAAACGGCCCGCAACCCCCGAACCAATATATTGGCATGCTGCAGGCGGGCGAAATTGGCCATCAAATCACTAAATCCCACCACGGTAACATTGGCGAGGTGGCCGGTGACGCTTTTGGCCAGCGCCACACGTTCTTCAAGGGTAAACAGCGGCTTTTTGCTGGGGCTGAAAGCAATGGCCAATATGACCTCATCGAACATGTGCGCAGCCCTCGTCACCAGATTTAAATGCCCATTGGTGAAGGGATCGAATGTTCCGGGATAGATGGCCTTGGTATTCATGATGCATCTCTCTTGGTGTCGTGACGCAGCGCCCACAAGGCGGCATATTTATTGAAAGTATACTGTGCGTTCACCACTGACAACAACCAGCCTTGTTTCCCGTCCATAAAACCGGCCCGCAACAGCCAGGTCTTGATAAACGCACCCACGGTGTGACCAATGATGGCAATGAAGCCGCACTCTTTATTGCGTTCATGGCGTTCCCGCGCCCAGGCCTCGGCATAACGCAGCTGTTTGCGTTGAAAAGCGATGAGATCGCGGCAGGTTAGATGTTGCAGATGGCCGTGCAGGGTGATGATTTTGGCCTGCCGCGCATCGAGGGATTCATGAACGAGATTATCGTTATATTGGTAGACTTCGCGTTCATAAAGTCTCACAACCTTGTCTGGATACCAGCCGCTATGACGCATGTAACGTCCAAGAAAGAGGTTTGAACGGGCGCAACTGTATACGGCGCCGGGCTCAGGCTGGCGCAATACCGCTTCGATTGACGCGCGCAATGGGGCGGTAACCCGTTCATCGGCGTCCAGCATTAAAATATAATCGCCGTCAGCGTACGACTGCGCCCGCTGGCGTTGTTTGCCGAAACCAGGCCAGTCGGGCGCCTGGAATAACTTTGCGCCGAACTGTTCGGCGATTTTGCCTGTTTGATCAGTGCTGGCATGATCGAGGACCACGATTTCATCGGCCCAACGCACCGATTCAAGGCAGTCAGGCAGCAGTTCGGCTTCGTTATGGGTGATAAGCACTACGGACAGACGTTTTACCTGCGGCATCTACTGGCTCCGTTGCGGCAAATAAGGTTCCAGCAATTGTAGCAGCCGTTGCAGTGCGCCCTGATTCTGGTGAAGCACTTCCACCGCGTGGCGGCCGTAATACAACCGGTAATCCTCATCGGTGAGCAGGGTGGTTACCTCTTTCACCAATGCGGGTTCATCGGCTACGGTAATCAAACCGCCCGCTTCGGTCAGCTTGCTGCAAATATCCCGGAAATTGAAGGTATAAGGCCCCATCAAGACCGGAATGGCGTGCGCCGCGGCCTCAAGGGGATTATGTCCGCCCCGTTCCACCAGGCTGCCTCCGACGAAAGCCAGATCGGCGATGCCATACAGTAGCATCAATTCGCCCATGGTATCGCCCACCACCACTTGCGTCTGCGAAGAAGGTACTTCGCCGGAGCTGCGGGTGATCATATTGAAACCGGCTTTTTGCGTCATTTCTTTCGCCACCGGAAAACGTTCTGGATGGCGTGGGACCAGTATGAGCAATAGGGTCGGGAATGCATTTAACAGCTGACGATGGGCTTGCAGTAACAGGCTCTCCTCACCTTCATGGGTGCTGGTGGCAATCCACACAGGGCGGTCATGGGCCCATTGCCGACGCAGCGTCAATGCTCTGGCGGCCAGTTCCGGCGTCACCGAAATATCGAATTTCAGGCTTCCGGTTACAGCCAGTTGATTGCGTTTTAATCCCAAACTTAAAAAGCGTTCGCCGTCTTCCTCATTTTGCGCGGCGATGAGGGTGATTTTTTGCATGATATTGCCGATAAAACCGCTGAATTTTTTATAACCGGCGGCGGAACGGGCTGACAGGCGAGCATTAGCCACCACCAACGGAATTTTCCGTTGATGCAACGCCTTGATCAGGTTGGGCCACAACTCGGTTTCCATAATAATCACCAACTTGGGGTTAACCTGATTAAGGAAGCGATTCATGGCGCCCGGCAAATCATAAGGCAGATAAACATGATGGACGTCGTTGCCGAAGGCTGACTGAACACGCTCAGAACCGGTAGGAGTCATGGTGGTGACCGTGATGGGTAAAAAGGGATAACGATGGCGTAAGGCGCGGACCAACGGGATAGCCGCCAATGTTTCTCCTACTGAAACGGAATGCAGCATAATGCCGCCGGGTTTGACTTTTCCCTTACAAAATCCATAGCGCTCCGCCCAACGTCGGCGATAAGCCGGCGCTTTTCTGCCACGCCAAAATAAACGTATCCATATCAAGGGCTGAATTAAGTAAATGATTACATTATAGATCATTATAGTTTGCTATCGTAAGGCACAGCGATCGATGTGCGGGAGATGAATTTTCAGTAAATTATTGGAATCGTTTTCAAACACGTCCATGCTAACAGATAAGCGATATGCCTTAGCAATATCCGGTGCTTTTACTGCCCTAGCAACTGCCCATACAACTGAAGCAATTGGCTGGAAAGTCTGGCTGGCGTACAGTCTTTCACTCGTTCGCGAGCGGCTGCGCCCAACTCGGGGCGCCGATGGCGCGGCGCAATGGCGCGGACGTATTCCTCCAGGGTTTTGACATCCAATGCATCGCAAACGTAGCCTTGCACGCCTTGTTCGATAAATTCGGCGCCGCCGCAGGTATTGCTGGTGATAACCGGCAATCCGCAGGCCATCGCCTCCAAAATAACATTAGGGAACGGATCGTACAGGGTTGGCAGCAGCAAACCATCGGCTGCCTGATAAAAAGGTAGGACATCCTTTTGTACGCCGACGAAACGGATACGCTGTCCGCAGCCGAGGCTTCGGGCGAAAGCGAGGTAGTTCGCCTGCTGTTTGTCTTGTCCCACCACAATCAGATAACGATCCGTGGGCGCTATCGCGCTGATGGCCTGCTTGAGTCCTTTGCGCTCAAAGCCGGACCCTACGTAAATCATAACGCAGGCGTCGGCAGGCAGGGAAAGCCGCTGTCGGTACAATTGGCGCTGCTCGGCTGTTGCCGGGTAGAAACGGGCGCAGTCGATGGCATTGTAGATCAGCGCAAATTTTTCCTCGGGGACCTGGTAACAACGCATGATGTCTTTGATAACCATGTCGGAATTACAAATAATTTTCTTCAAGGCGGGCGAGTTAAACAGCGCTTTTTCCGCAGCAAGCACATAACGATGGTAAGGACTCAACGACGTCAGCCATTTTTGACCCGGCGTGACGATACGTGCGCGCTGCTCCAACCAGACCCGATGCACGCCGTCGCCCGCGCGGAATACATCGCAACCGGCGATGCGTTCATGGCTTTGCACCAGGTCGAATTTTTCTTTTTGCCAACAATGTCTTGCCGCATTGGCGAAGCCCCGTTCCCGAGAAATTCGCCCCCATTTGACCGGATTGCAGATATGAATGCGCCAGTTTGGCCGCGGCTCTCCAGACCATTGCCGGGTCAAAATATTCAACTCGAGTTGGCCGTTATCCAGTGCTTCCAGCGCGCGTGAAATAAAACGTTCCGCGCCGCCGTCGGGGCGATATTTTTGTCGAACGATGGCTAGCCGGATTTTTTTCATGACAAATAATTCTCCGCGGCATGGAGTACGGCATCAACCGGGATGGCGCTTAAATATCGCTGCTCTGTCCGGGTATCAATGGCGTCCGGCGCCGGAAGTTCGGCAAAATCACCCGCCCAGATAAGGGTGCAGTTTTGTCCCCAGGGCCGCCAAAAATTGAGTTTGGTTGGGCCGAAAAGGGCGACACAAGGCGTATTGAGCGCCGCCGCCATATGCATTGGCGCGGAATCGACGCCGATGAATAACCTGGCGTGATCGATCACCGCCGCAAGCTGAGTCAACGACAATTCCCCGGCCAGAGATACGACATTGCTGTTACGGCAAAGCGAAAGGATATGACCGATCATCTCCCGTTCCTGTTTATCCGGGGCGGCGGTAAGAACGATGGGTATATGCTTTTCATTTAATGCATCGCACAGCAGGGCGACTTTTTCATCATCCCAGCATTTATAAACCCAGCGTGAGGTTGGCTGGATGACCAGATAGTCACCGGTAATTCCCTTTGATGCCAGCAAAGTTTGCCGGTTAATTTCATCGGCGGGGGAATAATGCATCGAGGTGCTGCGGTCTGTTATGGCAATATTCAGTGGCGACAGAATACTGAGATTTTGTTCAACGGTGTGCAACTGAGCGTGATTTTCGGTACTGACCAGCCTGTTGTGGGCAAGGCGCCAAACCAGTGAGCGCCGTTTCGGGAAATCGAAACCGATTCGCACCGCGGCTCGGGTTAAATAAGTGATGAAGGCGCTGCGCCATTGGTCGGCCAGATTTACCACCAGGTCGTAATGTCGTGCCCGCAAGGTTCTAATCAATGCGGTTTCTTGCTTGATCTGATGCAAAACGCCCTGCTTTTTCCATGAACGATCAATAGCATGGATTTGCGTGAGCGCCGGATGATAACGCAATATGGCTTCGGTTTCTTTGTAGAGTACGATATCAATTTCAGCATCGGGATAGTGCAGATGAAGCGTATTGATCACCGGTGTGGTCAGCAGCATATCGCCGTGATGGCGTAGCTTAATCAGAAGAATTTTTTTAAAGGAAGTCGGTATTACGTCATCGAAAAGAGGCATGGTATTGCTGACCCAAGAGTAACCAGCGTTGATTTTAGGTCAAGACCGGGCGAGAGAGAAGCGGATTATCTTTTTGAAAAAAAGCCTTGCCCGACATTGTCTGTTCAACACTTCCTCCAGGCGTAGATTCTGCGCAGCCACAACAAGAGCTGATACCATTGTTTTATTCCACGGGCATTACGTATCATCCGCAGATGCGTGCCGCTGGAGAAAATATCATCAAGAATTAACTGCCTGGCCACGGGATCGGGTTCGCGGCGCATGGCATGGCAAATGGATAATGCTTCGCGGGTCACCTGGATGGGGAATTCCCGGAACATTTTGACCTTGCCCCGATAACGGCGGTTGATATCTTCCAGTAATTCGGCAATGCGAATGTAATGCCGCTGGTATTCAACATTCATCATGCCGCTTCTTTTTCTATTACTGATAGATTGGTCATGAATGTAATAGCGATACAACACTTCCTGGGTGTAACGTACTCGGCGAGCATTGAACATCAGTTCGGTAGTCCAAGGGATGTCCTGATGATGCAGGCCAGGTATGAATAACAGGTTAAGTTGCTTTATCAGCGCCAGGCGATAGATACCCAGCCAGACCACATGCAAATAGCGTCTTGTCGCCAATGCTTTGTGCAACCAGGTGGGACCGTCAAGCACGGGAGTGGATGTCAGCCTGTCAAATGGGATCAGTGTTTTAATTTCTTGTGAGCCAAGAAAATACCGCTCCCCATTACATTGCGCGACGTCAAGATCATCCTGCTGCGCCATTTCAACCAAGGTTTGGTACAGGGTGGGATAAAGTTTGTCATCCGCGTCGGGGAAAGTGACATATTCGCCGCGCGCGATAGCCAACCCGGCGTTTCGGGCGAGGGACACGCCACCATTCGGTTGATTAATGATGATGATGTTTTTGTAACGATCAGCATACTGCTGTGCGAGCACTTCAGATCCGTCCGTGGAGCCATCATTGACGATGATGATTTCAAAGTCTTTAAGCGTCTGATTTAAAAGTGATCGCATAAAATCATCGAACATCGATCCGGCGTTGTACAACGGAACGATAACGCTGAGTTTAAGCATCGGCGTGTCGGTATTTAACATTTTTGCGATCTGTTTCTCTGGCAACACCGGCCATCAAAGATAAGTCTGTTTAATCTGTGTTGAATAATATCACAATCCCGAGGACGAGGAGCGCAATCATCCCCTTTGTTCTAGGGCTTCTCTTGATTCTAACGTCCGGCCAAGGCCGCGTATTTTTGACAAATGGCCGTGATGCCATAGGTTTCAAGCAATTGCTGATTGATAACGGGCGGATTTTCATAAACCGAACGAATCGTATCGGCTAGGGATTCATCATTCATTTCCGCCAAACCACGGGCCAGTTCTCCCGTGAGGATTTCAGCGGGTCCGCCCGGACAGCGAGTACTCACGACCGGCGTCTGGCATATCAACGCCTCCACCAATACATTACCGAAACCTTCACTATCTGAGCTGAGCACCAGCAGGTGCGCATGCTTGATATAAGGATACGGATTCGCGGTAAAACCCTTTATTATGACCCGGTCGGCAATGTTTAATTCTTCGGCCAGGTTCCTAAGCGTATTCACCGCGCTATCGCTGCCTTGGCCCAATAACAGCAGCGGTGCCTGAATACCGGTACGAGCATAGCTTTTCAGTAACCGATCATGGCGTTTGTTGGGATGTAATCGTCCCACATGGATAAGATAATCTTGTCCCGCCATATCACAGGGTTCGCAAGCCGATTGCTGAATTTCCCTGATATCAAACGGGTTGTAAATAACCGTCGCTTTAGCCGGCGTCACTGTGAATTCCCGAGTCATATCCGTCAACACTGCTTGGGAAACGGCAACGATATTGCGGCCCTGGTAAACTTTGGCGATTTTGTAGCGCTTGAAGGCGCGGGAAAATCCGCTGCGATGGCCGAGATAGGACTGGGAAAATATTCCATGCAGACAAAACCAGACTTTTTCTTTGGGGAGCGCCTGGCTGCGCGCCACGATACGGTCGGTTTTATGCAAATGGGATATCACTAAATCAAAAGCGCCGCCGGCGTGTTCAGCTTGAATAATGGCTTTATCCAGTGCTTTTGCCCGGCGGGAAAGTTCGGTAAGTTTGCGCCACGGCGTTTTGCATATATCAATTATGGCCTGGTAATCGATACCGGCGGGAAGCGCATAGTCACAAACCGAACGTAATGAAAACAGCGAAACCCGATGGCCGTCGGCGATCATTCCTTGAGAAAGAGTCAGCAATACTTTCTCCGCGCCGCCGCCTGGCAGGCCGTCAATAATCATCAATACACGCATGCGTTATTCCATCGCCTCACCTGTGTCGTTTAAGGTGCGATCCTACCCTAAGGCCAGCGGAAAATCTTGTGGGGCTTGATATTCCGTTCATTTTTTACGTTGAGGGGCGATTGGCGCAACTTGAAACCTATTGGGCAGCACGGGCGATGCTATGTCTAGACGCTATGTCGAGATGGGCCATGTGCTGGTATACTTACTTCTATGTTTTTACCAAAAAGTATGAAGTTTGGGTATTTGCCCTACTGACGTTGGCAGCGTAATATACCGCACTCTGGTTCCCGGGGATTATACATGACTCAACCCGCGTTTATTATTACGATTGATACCGAGGGCGATAATCTTTGGCGTAATCACGACCAAATATTGACGCGTAATGCTCTCTTTTTGCCTCGTTTTCAGTCGTTATGTGAAAAATTCGGTTTCAAGCCGGTTTATCTCACCAATTATGAAATGGCGGTGGATGACGCCTATGTTGAGTTTGCAAAAGATGTCATCGCTCGCGCTCAAGGCGAAGTGGGCATGCATTTGCACGCCTGGAACAGTCCGCCGTTTCATGATTTAACCGGTAAAGACGGGCTACACCAACCTTATCTTATTGATTATCCGAACGATGTTATCGCGGCGAAAGTTGATTTTCAGACGCGGCTATTGGAAGACACCTTCCAGACCAAAATGCTGAGTCATCGCGCCGGTCGTTGGGCGCTGAATGAATATTACGCAAAATTATTGCTAGAACATGGGTATCTCGTTGATTGTTCGGTCACGCCATTGGTTGATTGGCGTCGTTCCCCTGGCGCGCCTACAGGCAATGGCGGCGCGAATTATCTGAATTTTCCTGATAAAGCCTACTTTATCAATCCCGACAATATCGCCCGGCCTGGTCAATCGGCTCTACTCGAAGTACCAATGAGTATTCGCTACAAGCATGCGCCTTGGCTTAATCATCTGAAACACTTTTACGATACAGTGAGAGGTCACAGGCGGACGCCATCAGTACATTGGCTGCGCCCCAAGGGCAGCAACGTGGAAAATATGAAGTTTGTGGTTGAATCGATGCTGGCGCAAGGCAACGATTACGTGGAGTTTATGTTGCATTCTTCCGAGCTTATGCCGGGAGGAAGCCCCACCTTTGTGGATGAACCCGCGATCGAACGTTTATATGATGATCTTGAACAGCTATTTGAATGGTTAAGGACTCGTGTCGTTGGCATGACATTAGCGGAATATTATTTGAAAAAGAAATGAGTTGCTTGTAATGAAAATAAGAAAAATTCGCCTGGTTAATTTGTTATTGAATATTTATATCCCATTATTCGGGAAATTGAAAGATGCCAAGACGTTAAATCGGCATCCTGAATTCAATAGCATTGCTATTTTCTCAACCACGGCCTTAGGTGATTTATTATTTAATACCCCGGCTATCCATGCGTTAAAAAAACGCTATCCTAATGCCTATTTCACGCTGGTTTCAAGTCACAAAAACCGCGCCATGGTTGAAGGCAGTCCCTATTTTGATAATATCATTTATTGGGATAGCAAAGTTAATCACGCTTTCAACATTGTTAAAGCGTTAAGGAAACACCAACCTCAATTGAGCGTGATTCTGCATTCACATATGCCCTATGATATTATGATTGCGGCGCTAGCAGGCAGTAATTATATCCTGCGTGATAATTATGCGACAGAATCAACGTTAATGGATAAATGGCTGGCTTTCCACCCCAGTGAATTTACCGGCCATATCATACAACGCAAGATGAGATTGCTTGAGGTTTTAGGGTGTAATGTTAACAACATCGACATGCATATCCCTATCTCATTTGAACGCCTGGAGAAAAACCCTGATTTTATTGATATTGGCTTTCAGATGGGGGCGTCGGAAGTGATTCGGCAATGGCCGGTCACCCGATTTGTCGAGCTGACGCATTCAATTTTGGCTCTCAATGCTATTGGCCGGAAACAATACCGCATTATTCTTATTGGCGGCGCGAAAGATACTCCTCTGGTTGATGAATTTCTGCAACGACTGACTGCTGCTGAAAAAAATAATATTATCTCCTTGGTAGGAAAAACCAATCTGAAGCAGCTAGTGGCTAACATCGCCAATCTGGATATATTAGTGACTGGAGATACCGGTCCATTGCATGTGGCTGTGGCGCTTAATGTGAAAACAATCAGTTTATTTGTCACAGCAAATCCCTCTTATACCGGCCCTTTACAATCGCCGGCCTTGCACAAAATCATTTATGCGAAAGACAGGTTTGATGCCAGTACGGCAGTGTTACAGAATACGCCGCTTTCGATTATCAGTGCACAAGAGGTTTTTACCGAGATAGAAAAATTACGGTCGAATGACTAAAAGAGAAAAAATCAGGCGATTTGACTGATGCTGCGATAATCGATTTTCTCGAAAACATCGTTACCTAATGCACTATTCAATGAAAGATTTTTTACCGACACCCCCCGTTGCTTCAATACCAGGCTAGCGTGGCGAAAAGCGGGTTCAATCAATTTGCTGAATTTGGCATCCAAAAAGCAGGGCAATTTATTGTCTTCGGTTTCATAAAATCGTGGTAGGTTGAAATTATTCATATCAAGACCAGCGATATAAATATTTGTGAAACCCATAAACGCCACAATCTGCAAAGCCCAATAAACCACGGTGCCAGCATCGAATACCCCGGTACGGATATCATGACTAAATGCAATTTCTTTATGACCGCTGCATATGGCAACTTCGTTAATCAAATGATAATTTTCCCAAATATTTTCAGGCAGAATTTTACGTCGAAATATTTTATAGCAAGCATCTTCAATCACTACGATGCTGCATTTTATTTTGGCTGACGTAAAAAAGTTAATGATTTTGACGATGCCATGTAATGTTGTAAAAAGTTTGATGGCGGGGTTGGAAATAATTTCTTGCACCATGTCTAATTTTCGATCGATGAATGTCATATCGACGATGACATAGTATTGGAAATTGATTTTTCCATGTAATGCATAGGCGCCGTTTACGCCGATAACCGGCATGTCGGGGAAACCGGTGAAATCGATTTCGTTAATCGAAGGCCCCGTCGCCATAATAAGAACTCTTCCCGATTCTAGCCCTTGTAGTGTGGAGACTTGCTGCATTGCCACCGCTTCGCCACGATAGCGTAAAGACGTGATTTCGTCGCTCAGCGTTCGGTTTATTTTGACATACGGCCATAGGTTTTCATTATGTCTATAAGCCCTTGGTCGAGTATAGCGGTATATTTGTTTGAAAAATGTACTCATCATTCACTCAATATTGTCGAGTAATTTTGCAATATTAGCGGGCTTAATATCTTGCATTAACCCGCTTTTACCCGATTTTATAAAAATCTGGTTTTTACCATAGCTGCCAATCAAGTTAGGATCGGTGGGGCCATAGAGCACAATATTGGGTCGATCCAACGCCGCGGTCAAATGACTCAATCCGGTATCAACCGAAACAACGGCTCTCGCCCCGGCCAGAACTTCGGCAACCTTGCCCAAATCCAGTTTCGGCAGTACCTCAACGAAGGGAAAATTTTCGGCAAGACGCACGGCGCGCTGATGTTCAAGTTCAGAGCCCCAGGGTAATTTGATTTTCAGGCCCTTATTGGCCATTAACTGAATCAATTCCCGCCAGTGTGTTTCCGGCCAATGTTTTTCCGCACGGGTTGTGGCGTGTAAAAAGACCAGATAAGGCGTGTGGTCGGCCAACTGGCTCAATGCCTCGCGGAAGTGGCTGGCGATAGCGTAATCGCCCTTGGTCGCGGGAAGCGGATAACCAAGGCTGACGGCGAATAATTGACGTATGCGCTCTACGGCATGCATCTTTCGGTCAATGGCATGGCGCTTGTCATAAAACCAGCTGGCTAAAGGCTCGCGCGCGCTTTTACTATCCAAACCGTGTTTTTCCCCTCTGGCGATACGGGTAACCAGGGCGGCGCTTTTTATCAGGCCTTGCGCATCGATCACCAAATCATAGGGACGGCGCCGTAAAAAATTCTTGAAATCACAACGTTCCTGCCGGGCGATAATGCCGAACCAATTTTTGCGCCATCGCCTGATGGCGACTGGTATGACGAGTTCCACCGCCGGATGCCAGGTGGGTATCTGGGCAAAATTTTCTTCCACCGCCCAATCGAATCGAATACCGGGTATGGCATGCATGGCATCGGTTAACGCGGGTAAGGTATGCAGGATATCACCCATGGAAGAAATTTTGACTATCAATACCCGCATCAAATTTCCTTACCGGCGGCAAGGAGATTCTCGAGCTCGCTGATAACGCGATCGGGTTGGATATCGATCAGGCTCTGATGATAGCCTTGTTCTCCATCGCCTTTGCGAACTCGCTGGTAGCCGCTGATGAGGCGGATTACCCTCGCCTGATGGGATAACGGTGGAGTAAAGTCCGGGCTGCTGGGCCCGTAAAGCGCCACCAGGGGGCGTCCCAGCGCGGCGGCGACATGCATCAGTCCCGAATCGTTAGTGACGACCGCGCGGCAGCCGGCAATCAATGTCACTGCTTGATCCAGCGAAGTCTCGCCAGCCAGATTATGACAATTCAGGCGGTCGTCCAGAGAAAGCGAATCGGTAATCGTGTCTCCGGTCGCATGGTCTTTAGTCGAGCCAAACAGCGCGATTTGAAAACCGCGGTCAATCAATAATTTTGCCAGCGCCGCATAATGATAATGCGGCCAGCGTTTAGCTGGTCCGAATTCGGCTCCCGGGCAAAAGCCGATTAACGGCCGTTCGCTATCGAGATTGAACTGATGGAAACCCGCATGCGTTTCCTCCGGGCTGACCTGTAACTGCGGCCAGGGCAATGGCTGCGGTAAATCCTTGGCAGAACGGATTTTGTCGCGCTGATAGGCTAACGCGACATAACGCTGAACCATCAGCGGAAACGCGGCTTTATCGAGTTTGCGCAGATCGTTTAGCAATCCGTAGCGCATTTCGCCGCGCCAGCCGGTGCGTATGGCAATGCCGGCAAAAAAAGGCACCAAGGCGGATTTGAAGGAGTTCGGTAAGACCAATGCCTGGTCATAGCGTTCGGCTTCCAGCGACAAACCAATGCGCCGACGTTCCAGCAACGCCAGCGAGCCATGCCCAAGGGGCATAGGCAACGCCTTATGCACTTCCGGCATACGATCCAATAACGGACGGCACCACGCAGGGGCCATAACGTCTATTTGCGCCATGGGATGGATAATGCGCAGACTGCCGTACAAGCTTTGCGACATCATCATGTCGCCCACCCAGGATGGTCCGATAACCAGTATCTTCATACCGCCAATATCTTTCCTTGCATGGTTTTAATGGGTACGATTCAGCCAGGTTAAATATTCCGCGACGCCTTCGGCCACGGTTTTGAAAGGCTGTTCGTATCCCGCGGCGCGCAACTGCGTTAAATCGGCCTGGGTGTAAGCCTGATAACGGCCTTTGAGTTTTGCCGGGAAATCAATATATTCGATTTGGCCTTTCTTATGAAAGTCCAATACAGCGTCCGCCACCGCCTGGAATGATTCTGCTCGTCCCGTGCCGCAGTTGAAAATACCGGAAACTTTGTTTTGCCAAAACCACAAATTGACTTTGGCCACATCGCCGACATACACAAAATCGCGTTTAAAACCTTCACTGCCGGAAAATAATTTGGGATTTTCACCAGCGATAATCTGATTGTTCAAATGAAAAGCGACGCTGGCCATACTGCCTTTATGCCCTTCGTGCGGGCCATAGACATTGAAATAACGGAATCCGCAAACCGGCGAATCCGCTTGCGGCAGGATATTGCGCACATATTGATCAAAAAGGAATTTTGAATAACCATAAACATTCAGCGGTTGTTCATATTGACGTTGTTCGATGAAATGTTCCGTTCTGCCGCCATAGGTGGCGGCGGAAGAGGCATACAGAAAGGGAATGGCGCGGTCCAGACAATAATGCAGCAATTCCTTGGAGTATTGATAGTTATTGTCCATCATATACTTCCCATCCCACTCAGTGGTGGATGAGCAGGCGCCTTCGTGGAATACCGCTTCGATATCGCCGAAATCATCACCTGCGACAATGCTGGCGATGAAATCTTCTTTATCCATATAATCGGTGATATCAAGTTCAACCAAGTTGACGAATTTGGTTCCATCCTTGAGGTTATCCACCACCAGGATATCGCTATACCCAACATCATTCAAAGACTTAACAATATTGCTGCCGATGAACCCGGCTCCGCCCGTGACGATTATCATGGATTACCCTTGTTAAACTTGAGAGCGCGGGCACTGTGTCCGCTCCTTTTAATGCGTCTATCATACCATATACCCGTCATCTTTCGAGTCGCGGGGATGGCGGCGGCGACGTGAACCTTTGTTCGATGCCGATAAGGAAGGGCATTTGTTTCAAACTGGAGAATATCGCCTTGAACATGGCATCGGCATAAATCGGCGTCGGCGCATGGTCCGCCAGGCACTGTCCTATGCCATGGAAAGGCGTATGCGGACGGTAGGGCTCGGGTTTCGACACGGAGAGTGGATTAAGCAGCGAGCTGGGCCGCACCAATACGATATCCGGCGGCAATTGCGCCAGCATTTCCTGCAACACTTTGACGGTGCTGGGGCGAGGATGGCCGATGGCGATCGCCGAGCCTTTGCGGCGCGCCAGCGCCACTGCCCGGTTGAATTGCTGCCGGATATCGTCTTCATTGGCCGTATCGTCCAGAAATACATCCCGTTTGATCACTTTAACGCCGGTCCCCGCAGCCGCCTGGCTTGATTTGCTGTCGCCGATCGTCATGCTGTCGAGAAAATAAAAGGGATAATGGCTCATCACCTGCATGAAGTTTTGCATGCCGATCAAGCTCTGCGTCATTGCGCTTCCCATATGGTTGTTCAATCCGACGGCATACGGGACGTTAATCACCGCCTCGCGCACGATACGGGCGATTTCATCGCGGCTCATGTCGGGGCGCAGCGTATCGCGTTCCAAAGGCTGTTTGCTGAGCGGCGCCATAGGCAGGTGAATCAGGATTTCCCGTCCCTGCGCATGGGCTTTGTTCGCCATGGCGGTTGCATAAGGCGCATTGGGCAATACGGAGATGGAAACCGCCGTCGGCATGGTGAGCACCTGATTTTCATCATGCGGTCGATAACCGAAGTCATCTATCACCAGCGCGAGCTTTCCGGCGAACGCCTGTTGGGTTAAGCCACCGAACAGAAAAAACAAGACAGCAAAAAACTTTGTATACGACACGCTATTTTCCTAACCATGGCACTGGGTCAACCGCCTGACCCTGCCGTCGAATTTCGAAATATAGCGAGGAGGTTTCCTGGCCGCCGCTGTTGCCCACCAGCGCGATGGGTTGGCCTTCTTTAACCTGATCGCCAACTTTGACCAAAGCGCTTTGGTTGTATCCGTAGAGGCTCATGTCCCCTTTACCGTGTTCAACCACCACCACCAAGCCATAACCTTGCAGCCAATCGGCCATTATAACGCGCCCATCGGCGATGGCTTTGACGTTGGTTCCTTCGCCGGCGGTAATGACTATGCCCTTCCAGCGTAACTCACCCTGGAGTCGTTCGCCGAATTGATGCAGCGTACGGCCTCGGATTGGCCATAAATACTGCCCGGAAGGCGGACCCAGGCCACCGGTGCGGGAGATTAGCGCGCGTTCGTTGTCCGATGTCTTGTAGGTAGAGCCCTGGCGCTTGGCTTGTTCTTGCCGTTCCTGGATCTGCTGAGCCTCACGGGCTTCTTGTTCAGCCCGGACTTTGGCCTCTCGCTCGGCCTGGGCGATATTATCGAGCAGCCGTGTTTCGTTTTGACGTAATTGATTGAGGTTTTGCTGGTCTTGCTGGATTGACGAGTCGAGTGCGGTGAGCGTGATTTGCCTGGCTTTGCGCGCCTCTTCCAGGCGTTTTTGCTGGGTTTGCTGCTGTTGCAACAACGCTGTTTGCCGATGCTGTTTCTGCTGCTGGGCGTTTTTCTGGCTCGCCAGGTCGGTACGCGTCTGTTTCAGATCATTAATGGATTTTTGCCTGGCCTGATTCAGATAGCTGTAATAGGCCAGGATTCTGGCTTTGCGTTGACTTTCCTCACTGTTGACCAATAAGCGCAAACCCGAGTCCCGCCCTTGGCGAAACGCCGCATCCAATTGCTCGGCCAGCAGTTTTTGCTGGGTTGCCTGGCGCGCTTCCAACTGTTTGATGGACAGGCCCAGCTTATCAATGTCTTTGGTCAAGCTCGCCAGCGAGGCCTGCGTTTCGCGCAGCGTGCCGCTGGATTGGGCGATGGACTGTTCTTGTTGCTTTAACTGTTTGAGCAGCGCTTCTCGTTGCCGCCGTTGTTGCTGTACGCTTTTTTCTTTATCGGCAATGCTTTGCTGCACTGTCTTCAGTTGTTGTTTGTTATCGTCGGCATGGCTGATGAAAGGCAATAACATGACGCCAGTAAAGAGCACGCTGGCGCAAATATTTTGCCTTAACGATGGAAGACGGCACCGGCTGCCGTTATCCCAGATATTCAATCTTTTCAACAATGCCTGTCCCCTCATCAGTCCGATTATTCCACGTTAAATAGCGGCTTGCCAGTTATCTCTGGTGAATTCCGTCGGCAGAAGTGCCGGCCGTGGTTTCGCCAAGACGTTTTTATCACGCCGATAGCGGGGAATCGGCAGGTGGTCCGCGCATGGCGATGAGAAGGTCCTTTTACACCGCAAACTCGTGGCATCGACTGTCGGATCAGGTGCAAAAGCGATAAAATCATAGGGCAAAGGTCTCCGTTTTTAGCAATATGGCGCGCATAGCGGTTAGTTTCTTCTTTCAGTTTATGTATATTGGCTGAATTTGCCGTAATGCGAGGGTATACTCGGAGCTTTTGAAGCGTGGCCACAACTCACGGGAGCTTTTACACCCCATGCAAGAAATTATGCCGTTCGTCAGCAGTCACACCATGCTTGTTTTGGCTTGGGTAGCACTATTGGTTGCTGTCATTTTCACTACACTAAAAAGCCGTTTTTCAAAAGTTAACGATATTACCCGCGGTGAAGCCATTAGGCTAATCAATAAGGAAGATGCCGTTATTGTTGATCTGCGCAGCCGGGATGACTACCGTAAAGGACATATCGCCAACGCGGTGAATCTGACTGCAAGCGAGATCAAAAGCGGCAGTCTGGGCGAGTTGGATAAAGCGAAAACCAAACCGGTAATCGTGGTATGCGCCACCGGTACCACATCGCGCGAGCCGGCGGAAAATCTGTATAAAACAGGTTTTGAGCAAGTTTATGTCCTCAAAGAAGGCATATCCGGCTGGAGCGGAGAGAACCTGCCCCTCGTTCGGGGTAAGTAAGTTGGGTTAAGCAAGACAAAACCAGAAGGGAGGAACCATGGCCAATATTGAGATTTATACCAAAGCGACTTGTCCATATTGCCATCGCGCCAAGGCTTTATTCATCCGTAAAAATGCTGTATTCCAGGAAATACCCATTGATGGGGATGCGGATAAGCGGGAAGAGATGATTAAACGCAGCGGCCGAACCACGGTTCCACAAATATTCATCGACGGACAGCATGTGGGTGGCTGTGATGATTTACACGCGCTTGATGCGCGCGGTGGATTGGATCCCCTGCTTAAATAGGCCGGGACCAGGCCTTGCGCCCGGGTGCATGAAGCAAATCAACCAAAGGGTTTTTTAATGTCAGATCAAAATAGTACCGAAATGGTTTTCCAGATCCAGCGTGTTTATACCAAGGACGTCTCGTTTGAAGCCCCGAACGCGCCAAAGGTTTTTCAGCAGGAATGGCAGCCTGAAATAAAACTGGATCTTGATACCGCGTCCACGCAATTGACGGAAGGCGTCTATGAAGTGGTGCTGCGGGTTACCGTGACGGCGTCATTGGGTGAAGAAACCGCATTTTTATGCGAAGTGCAACAAGCGGGTATTTTCACCATCTCCGGCATTGACGGAACGCAGATGGCTCACTGCCTGGGTGCGTATTGCCCGAATATCCTGTTCCCTTATGCCCGTGAATGCATCACCAGCCAAGTCTCGCGCGGAACGTTCCCGCAGCTTAACCTGGCGCCGGTGAATTTCGACGCGCTGTTCATGAACTACCTGCAACAGCAGCAACCGGATGGCGATGGTAAACCAGCGGTTCAGGAAGCCTGATAATGCCGACAAATGCCTCCATGACTGTTATCGGCGCCGGGTCCTATGGTACGGCGCTCGCTATCACCATGGCGAGAAATGGTCATGAGGTATTGTTATGGGGGCATGAACCGGAACATATTCATGCCCTGCAAGCGGCCAGGTGCAACCCGATTTTTCTTCCCGGCGTGCCATTCCCGCCTTCATTGCGGCTGGAGTCCGACTTGTCGCTGGCTATGTCGTTCAGTCGCGATGCGTTGATTGTGGTGCCAAGCCATGTATTCGGCCGCGTGCTTGCTCAACTTAAGCCGTACCTGCGATCGGATGCCCGCATAGTCTGGGCAACCAAGGGGCTGGAGGCGGATACCGGCCGGCTGTTGGCGGATGTCGCCCGGGAAATTCTGGGTGAGACGATTCCTCTTGCGGTCATTTCCGGTCCGACTTTCGCCAAAGAGTTAGCCGCTGGTTTGCCTACGGCTATCGCCTTGGCGTCCACCGATGCCGATTTTTCTGCTGATTTACAAAACTTGCTGCATTGCGGCAAGAGTTTCCGGGTTTATGGCAATACCGATTTTGTCGGCGTTCAACTGGGCGGGGCGGTCAAAAATGTGATTGCCATTGGCGCCGGAATGTCTGACGGCCTCGGCTTCGGCGCCAATGCCCGCACGGCTTTGATTACCCGCGGCCTGGCGGAGATGTCCCGTCTGGGCGCCGCGCTGGGTGCGGATCCAAGCACATTTATGGGCATGGCCGGGCTGGGTGATTTAGTATTGACCTGCACTGATAATCAATCCCGCAACCGGCGTTTCGGTATGCTGCTCGGTCAGGGCGTGAATGTGCAGGCGGCGCAGGACACCATCGGACAGGTGGTTGAAGGTTACCGAAATACCAAGGAAGTTTTGGCGCTGGCTGCGCGTAACCAGGTCGAAATGCCCATTACCGAACAAATTTATCAGGTGCTTTATCAGCACAAAGATGCCCACGAAGCGGCGCTGAGCTTGCTCGGACGTGCACAGAAAGATGAAACAGCCGGTGTGTGAACACGCCTTTATCCAATAAATGCAGGTGGTGGCCGATACGGCTGCAACGTGTGAATTGACGGGTATATATCGGTCCGGCAAGAGGGTTCAATCCGCAATGAAGGTTGTGAGTATGTCAACTGATGAACTGGAATTAGTATGGAATAACATCAAAACAGAAGCGCGTTCGCTGGCGGACTCTGAACCCATGCTTGCCAGTTTTTTTCATGCCACACTGCTCAAGCATGAGAATCTGGGTAGCGCGCTGAGTTATATGCTGGCGAACAAATTGGCTAACACCATCATGCCGGCCATCGCCATTCGTGAAATCGTTGAAGAAGCCTACAAGGCCGATGTTCAGATGATCCTCTCCGCCGCTTGCGATTTACAAGCCGTGCGCCTGCGCGACCCGGCGGTGGACCTCTACTCCACGCCACTGTTATATCTGAAGGGATTTCACGCTTTGCAAGCCTACCGGATTGGCCATTGGCTGTGGGGCCAGAATCGGCGCGCCCTGGCCATTTATTTCCAAAACCAGATTTCCGTTTCGTTCGGCGTCGATATTCATCCCGCGGCAAAAATTGGTTGTGGGATTATGCTCGATCATGCCACCGGCATCGTCGTCGGCGAGACGGCCGTGATAGAAAATGATGTCTCCATCCTTCAACAAGTCACCTTGGGCGGCACGGGCAAAACCAGCGGCGATCGCCATCCGAAAATTCGTGAAGGCGTGATGATTGGCGCCGGCGCGACAATTTTAGGCAATATTGAAGTTGGCAAAGGCGCCAAGATAGGCGCCGGTTCGGTTGTATTGCAATCAGTGCCGCCCCATACCACCGCGGCCGGCGTACCAGCCAGAATCGTCGGCAGACCCGATAGCGATAAACCGTCTATGGACATGGATCAGTTTTTCGGCAGTCAGGGCTTTGAATATGGCGATGGTATCTAGCCTAATATATCAGCGGCCGGCGCCGGCGAAGCCCAACTGTCGCCATGCTTCATAAACGACTACCGATACGGCGTTGGATAAATTCATGCTGCGGCTTCCCGGCTGCATCGGGATACGGATTTTATGATCGGCATCCAGCTTATCCAGGATAAACGGCGGTAGTCCCCTGGTTTCGGGCCCGAACATCAAATAATCCCCAGCCTGGTAAGCGACGGCGCTATGAGCCGGCGTTCCCTTGGTGGTCAGCGCGAAAAGCCGCAACGGTTTCTCGGCGGCTAAAAACGCATCATAATCATGATGATGCGTGATTTTGGCAAACTCTTTATAGTCCAAACCCGCGCGGCGTAAGCGCTTATCATCCCAAGTGAACCCCAATGGTTCGATAAGGTGTAAAGCAAACCCGGTATTGGCGCACAGACGAATGATATTCCCGGTATTGGGCGGGATTTCCGGTTCAAATAAAACGATGTTTAACATACTGCCCCCTTGACGGGGGCGAAGCATAACAAAAAAAACCGTTCAGCGCCGCAACTCGATACGTTGCCGTCTTAACGATGTGGCAAAGGCAGCCAAATGACCAGGCGCAAGCCGCCCAGCGGACTATCTTCCGCTTTGACCCATCCGTGGTGCTGTTCAACCGCTTTTTCAACGATGGCCAGACCGAGCCCTGAGCCGCCGGATTCGCGATCGCGGGCTTCATCGGTACGATAAAAAGGCCGGAAAATCTGTTCGCGGTCTTCCTCGCTAACGCCGGGGCCATCATCATCCACCGTGATGGTGACGCCCAATGCGTCGGCGCTGAAGGCTACAGCGATATGCTGATGCGAATAACGCAGGGCGTTGCGCACGACATTTTCCAACGCGCTATCGAGCGCCGCCGGGTTACCGATCAAAACCCAATTACCAGGAGGGTCGGTAATTTCCAGGGTTTTGTCCATCTGTTCGGCTTCGAATTTGGCGTCTTCCAATACTTCGTTCCACAGCTCGCTGGCTTTGATATTTTCACGGGCCAATTCGTTTTTGTGCTGGTTGCGCGACAGCACCAACAAGTCATTGATCATGGAATCCAATCGTTGCGCTTCCGTTTCAATGCGCGCCAGCTCATGCCCCTCGCCATGTTTGCGACGCATAAGCGCCGTGGCTAATTGCAGACGAGTCAAGGGTGTCCTGAGTTCATGGGAGATATCCGACAATAGCCGTTGCTGCGCGGTCACCATGCGTTCCAACGCGCTGACCATTTGATTGAAACTGACGCCGGTCGCCAAAAATTCCTGTGGACCCGCTTCAAGCTCCGGGTGCTGACGCAAATTGCCTCTGGCCACTTCATCCGCCGCGTACTTCAGTTTACGGGCCGGTTTCGCCAGACTCCATGCCAGCCAAAGCAGCAAGGGGATACTGATTAGCATAGTGACGATAAGTAATAATAAAGGCCGATCAAACATCAGATTGATAAAATCCGATTGTGAATTACCCGCCGGCCGGATTTGATAAAGCTGATAATTATCATCTCCATCGCGCACGGCAAAAGGACCGACCAACTCCACGCGGCCATATTTCTTCTTTTGCGGTTGATCCGAATTATCGGATTGGCCGATGAAATTACGGATAACTTGCATTTCATTATGCTGAGCGCCGATAACCCGTCCTTCACTGGTCACCAAAATCAAATGCTGACCGGGAGGCGCCCATTTATCTATGGCGCGAAACAACCGGCGCCACCACATTAAATCATTGGCCGGATCGGCGGCCAGTTCCGCTTCAACATGCTGTTGCAGCATAATGCCTTGACGCTGTTCGCTGTCCAGCAAGGGCGTCAACTGGCGGGAATCCAGTTTCGGGACCATCAATACCAGCATTAACACCAGCGCCAGGGTCAGCCAGAAAATGGCGAATATCCTTGCGGTCAAACTGTTTATCATGTGGCCGATACCATCAGATAGCCACGACCCCGCAAGGTCTTGAACCACGGATGCCCATCTTTGCGTTCCGGCAATTTGCGCCTGAGATTGGAGATGTGCATATCAATGGCTCGATCAAACGGCGTCAAGCGTTTGCCCAGCACTTCCTGACTTAAGTGCTCGCGTGATACCACCTGGCCGAGATGCTGGGCAAGCAAATAAAGCAAGGTGAATTCCGTCCCGGTGAGTTCCAATGGAATGCCGTCAAAGGTGGCTTCCTGTCTGCCGGGGTTAAGGCGCAAAAAATCAACTTCCAGCGATGGCGTGCCGGTATCGCCGGTTTGCAGCTGCTCCGTCCATTGCGAACGGCGTAAAATGGCTCTGATACGGGCCACCAGTTCACGATCATTGAATGGCTTGGGCAGGTAATCATCCGCGCCCAATTCAAGCCCCAGCACCCGATCCAGCTCACTGCCGCGGGCTGTGAGCATAATCACTGGCGTCTGATGTTGCTGACGTAATTCCTTAAGCGTATCAATGCCATTTTTGCGTGGCATCATGACATCAAGCAACAAAAGATCCACCGAGCTGTCCAGCATATTCAACGCCTGCTCGCCATCATAGGCCACCAGGACATTGAAGCCTTCCATCTCCAGCAATTCTTTCAACAGTGCTGTTAATTCGCGATCGTCATCGACCAAAAGGATTTTATTCATTTATTCACCTCCAAACGCAAAATACGTCAACAATCACTACCAATCCATGACTTTACGTAGCTTTACATCCCCTGACGCATGTTTGCAGCTGCACCGCTAAAATAGCTTCATCGTTAAGCATCAATATAAGGGTTTTAGGGGTTAGGGATGCACAAACTTAACGTCATGTTCATCACCGCCATGCTGTTTTCCGGAAGCACGGTGGCTGGCGAGAACATTGTAACGGGAAGTTGGCATTACGATGATATCGCAAATCGATGCGGCGATACCCATCAAGGCATGTTCGAAGGCGTCAGGCTTACTGAGCACCAGCGCCAGCAAATGCGTGATTTGATGAGTCAGCGCCAACTTGAGATTCCTAATATTAATGTTAATGATCTTGAAAAATTGCATAAACTGATAATAGCTGAAACTTTTGATGAATCGGCTGTTAGGGTCCAAACAGAAAAATTGGCGCAACAATACGTTATTCGGCAGGTAGCAATAGCCAGGGTCCAGAATCAAATGTACAACTTGCTGACGCCAGAGCAACGACAAATATTGAATCAAAAGCATCAGCAGCGATTGTCTGAAATAGAGCTGCAAATGTCGGAGATGAATCAAACTTCTGCCCAGAAGCCGGTACTGATTAATAAATAAGTAATACATATTCACTTTTCCTTGCCATAGACACCATCCCTGTCTTCCCCCGCCGAAAGGTGGGGTTTTTTTTCATTGATTTAACTGCTAATCCAATGAAAATAAAGAGTCACCCGGTTATCAATCTTGCAAGAATATTCATCACGCCGGCCGGCGTTTCTCCTCGGCACATCGGGGCGATCGCTGTATGCTGATAGCATGATAAAGAGTGTGATTTTTATCATTCAATCGCCAGCGCCGTATCCCATTTTAGCCGCTTGAAACGACAGCTTTTCCAGTCTGGTCCAATGCTACGATATTTAGGCCGCGCCTCATAAAATGACTTCAAAAAGTGTGATGTCAAACATGCATACCCGCATCTGCGGGAAAAATGCGCTGTCATTTCAAAAAATCGTTCGCCGTGTCGATGAATAAAATCTTTTTCTCCGTTATTTGTATCGGGAAAATTTTTTTCTTTATTTTATTTAAATTCGCTTTTCTCTTTTTATCCGGTGATTATCGCTACGTATTAGCACCGCTGATGTTGGTGGACGGAGCCTAAAGTCATCTCCAACTTTGCGTTTTTGTATCTATACCCGTCATACTTCAAGTTGCCGGTGCGTTGGCTTTCCTCACTCACCCCAGTCACTTACCTGAGTAAGCTCCTGGGGATTCGCCGCGTCACCGCCTTCCCGCAACTCGAATTATTTAGTGTCTAAATGTTGACTGTCATTTTCCTATTTGCAACATCTGCTAGCATGTCGGGTGCGCAAAGCGATTAAGATAATCAAACAGGCGAGCGCGGGTGCCTTGGGCTGCATAAAATGTCTTTTACAACGGGTTAAATGTTGCGCTAAAGCCTGTGATGAAAAGCCAAGACAAGAGAGAATGCTAAGCATTATCATATGGCTGAAAAGACCCAGTACTCGGAATTTGCCTGACCTGAATCAATTCAGCTAAACGAATTTGTTATATTATTTCGCCATTGGCCAAGAGTTCGGCATTTTTCCGACACTCATCGTTAACGGCATAGTGTATTCTACAAATAATATCTTAAGCTCAGAGGTAGTCATGATTAAGAAAATCGGTGTACTGACAAGCGGTGGTGATTCGCCAGGCATGAATGCAGCGATCCGGGGTGTTGTTCGCGCCGGACTATCCGAAGGATTGGAGGTTTATGGCGTCTATGACGGTTACCTCGGATTGTTTCAGGATCGAATGGCCAAGCTGGACCGCTATAGCGTATCGGATATGATTAACCGTGGCGGCACCTTTCTGGGCTCGGCTCGTTTTCCTGAATTCAGGGAAGAGGGAACGCGCGTTATCGCCATTGAAAACATGAAAAAACGCGGTTTGGACGCGTTGGTCGTGATCGGCGGCGACGGTTCCTACATGGGCGCCAAACGCTTGACCGAGATGGGATTCCCTTGCATCGGTTTGCCTGGAACCATCGATAACGATGTGGCCGGAACCGACTATACTATCGGCTTCTTTACCGCGTTGGAGACGGTTGTCGAGTCTATCGACCGGTTGCGCGATACGTCTTCTTCTCATCAGCGTATTTCCATCGTTGAAGTCATGGGGCGTTATTGCGGTGATTTGACCATGTCGGCGGCGATTGCCGGCGGTTGTGAATTTATCGTACTGCCTGAGGTTGAATTCAAACCCGAAGATCTCGTTTATGAAATCAAAGCGGGTATCGCCAAAGGCAAAAAACACGCTATTGTCGCAATTACCGAACACATTTGTAATATCAGTGAATTAGCGCAGTACATCGAAAAAGAAACCGGTCGTGAAACTCGCGCCACCGTATTGGGTCATATCCAGCGCGGCGGTAGCCCGGTGGCGTTTGACCGTATACTTGCTTCACGTATGGGGGCCTACTCCATCGAATTATTACTGCAAGGTTACGGCGGACGTTGTGTCGGCGTGCAGAATGATAAATTGGTGCACCACGATATTATCGATGCTATTGAAAACATGAAACGGCCGTTTAAAAACGACCTGCTGGAATGCGCTAAGAAACTTTTTTAACCGCGCTGTCAGCCTCGTAAGATAAGCTCCCGTTATTGGGGGCTTTTTTTGTGGTTTTTTTTAGTTCTTTTACTTATATGGATAACGTTTTTATTCTTTAAATTTGCAGATGATTTCTGACACTCTCTGGTCAAACACTATTCATTGATATGATCGAAAGACTCGTTGGGAGAGTAACAATGTCAAAGTGGCAAGCGGGATTATTGCTGATGTTATTGTCGGGCGGCGCGCTGGCGAAGGATGTACAGATTTTGAATGTATCTTATGATCCGACACGCGAGTTTTATCAGGAATACAACCCGGCATTCAGCAAATACTGGCAGGCGAAAACCGGTGATACGGTTACGGTCCGCCAATCCCATGGCGGCTCCGGTAAACAGGCCACCTCGGTCATCAATGGTATCGATGCCGATGTAGTGACGCTGGCGCTGGCCTATGATGTGGATGCCATCGCGCAACGCGGGCGCATCAACGCCAATTGGAACAGCCGGTTGCCGGATAACTCGGCGCCCTATACCTCGACTATTGTTTTTTTGGTGCGAAAAGGCAATCCGAAGCAAATCCATGATTGGCCGGATTTAATAAAACCGGGTGTGGCGGTTATCACGCCCAATCCAAAAACCTCCGGCGGCGCGCGATGGAATTATCTGGCCGCCTGGGGTTATGCCTTGCATCACAATAATAACGACCAGGCCAAAGCACAGAGTTTCGTTAAATCTCTTTATAAGAATGTGCAGGTTTTGGACTCTGGCGCCCGCGATTCCACCAATACGTTTGTTGAACGTGGCATCGGCGATGTCTTGATCGCTTGGGAAAATGAAGCCTTATTGGCGGCCGATAAGGTCGGTAAAGGTCAGTTTGAAATTGTCAGGCCAAGCGAATCCATTTTGGCGGAACCGACCGTGTCGGTGGTTGACAAAGTCGTGGATAGAAGAGGCTCCAGGGATGTGGCAACCGCGTACCTGACGTACCTTTATTCACCGGAAGGACAACGTATCGCGGCAAAAAATTACTATCGTCCTCGTGACGCCGCGATTGCAAAAGAATTCTCCACGCAATTTCCACCCATCAAGCTGTTTACTTTGGATGAAACCTTCGGTAATTGGCAGCAAGTGCAAAAAGTGCATTTCGCCAATGGTGGTAGCTTCGATCAAATTAATCAGCGCTAATTTCCGAGCCGGCATAAATTTGCCGGTTTTAGCCGTGAAATCAAATGGCATATTGCGCGTACCGGTCGGCACGGAAAAAAGCGTGTTGTCGTAAAAGTGAATATTGTCCCGGTACGTTTGCCGATAGCTAACCGTATTATTTTAGATAAGTCGAGATAATGAATCGGACATTCTAAAACCCCGCCAGCCCGTTGGATATTTAAACTCCCTTGAGAAAAAATCCTGCTTTTGTAATCAGTTATTAATTAATTCGTGATAGTTTCCCGCAGGTTCCTGATCATGCACCGATTGGTGGGAATTAATTCACCATATCAAAAAATTTCTCAGCGAAACGTTTCGATAACGATCACATTTCCGATTCATTGCGCTTGTTAAGGCGTCGTAATTTGATTATTTTTATCTCTAGCGAAACGTTTCGCTGGTGGAGGCAAAAAAATGAAAAAAGGTGTATTGCTGAACGCTGACATTTCTGCGCTCATCTCCCGCCTGGGTCACACTGATCAAGTGGTTATCGCTGATGCTGGTTTGCCCATACCGGCGGCCACGTTGAGAATCGACCTGGCGTTGACTCAAGGGGTGCCGACTTTTTTACAGATTGTTGATGTCGTGACCAGCGAAATGCAGGTGGAAAAGGCCATTCTGGCGCAAGAAATAACGGAAAAGAATCCCCGGCTGCACACTGAGATATTAGCCAGGTTGTCGCAACTTGAACAACAGCAGGGGAATACGATTTCCATTGAATATATCAGTCATCAGGAATTAAAGGCTCAGACTAATGTGAGCCGTGCCGTTATACGTAGTGGGGAATGTTCTCCCTATGCCAATGTTATCCTTTGTTCCGGCGTCACCTTCTGAGGCATCTATGCAACCGTTATTGCAATTGACAGGAATAGATAAATCGTTTCCCGGGGTTAAAGCGCTGACCGGCGCGGGGCTGACGGTTTATCCTGGCCGCGTCATGGCGCTGGTGGGTGAAAACGGCGCGGGTAAATCGACCATGATGAAGGTACTGACAGGTATCTACACCAAGGACGCGGGCACGTTGTCCTATCAGGGCAAAGAAGTGACTTTTAGCGGGCCGAAAGCGTCGCAGGAAGCCGGTATCGGTATTATCCATCAGGAATTGAATCTGATTCCCCAGTTGACGATTGCCGAAAATATTTTTCTCGGGCGCGAGTTTCTCAACCGTTTCGGCGGTATCGACTGGAAACGCATGTATCTGGAAGCGGATCAACTGTTACGTCGGTTGAATCTGAGGTATAGCAGCCATCGTCTGGTGGGCGAATTATCCATTGGCGATCAGCAAATGGTGGAAATAGCCAAGACCATCAGCTTCAAGTCCCAGGTCATCATTATGGATGAACCTACCGATGCGTTAACCGATACGGAAACCGCGTCGTTGTTCAGCGTGATAAACGAACTGAAACAGCAAGGTTGCGGCATAGTTTATATTTCTCACCGGCTGAAGGAAATTTTTGAAATCTGCGATGATGTGACGGTGCTGCGCGACGGTCAGTTTATTGCCGAGCGTCCCGTCAGTGAAATGCAGGAAGATACGCTGATTGAAATGATGGTCGGCCGCCGTCTGGAAGAGCAATACCCACGTATTGATATCACTCCCGGCGAAGAACGTTTGTCGGTCAGTCATCTTTTCGGCCCGGGAGTGGAGGATATCAGTTTTACCTTGCGGCGCAGTGAAATCCTTGGCGTCGCGGGACTGATGGGCGCGGGCCGCACCGAGTTGATGAAAACGCTTTATGGCGCGACAAAGCGGACCGGTGGGGCGGTGTTGCTGGACGGGCATCCCATTATGACGCGCAAGCCGCAGGATGGGTTGGCCCATGGCATCGTCTATATCTCCGAAGATCGTAAACGCGATGGCCTGGTATTGGGCATGTCGGTCAAAGAGAACATGACGCTGACCGCGCTACGCTATTTCAGCCGTCATGACGGCGGCATAAAACATATTGATGAACAAAACGCGGTCAGGGACTTCATTAAAGTCTTTAATATCAAAACGCCCTCCATGGAGCAACCCATTGGTCTGCTGTCGGGCGGCAATCAACAGAAAGTCGCCATTGCCCGCGGATTAATGACTCGCCCTAAAGTGCTGATCCTTGATGAACCGACCCGTGGCGTCGATGTCGGCGCCAAAAAAGAAATTTATCATTTAATCAATAAATTCAAGCAAGAAGGGTTAAGTATCATCCTGGTCTCCTCGGAAATGCCCGAAGTATTGGGAATAAGCGACCGTATCATGGTGATGCATGAGGGTCGTTCGAGCGGCATATTCCCCATCGAACAAGCGACTCAGGAAGTGCTGATGGCAGCTGCCGTTGGTAAGCAATCTCGGATCCAGCAGGAGAATCAATGATGAGTACCCGGATTATTCCCGTTAAAGGCGGGTTCAGCAAAACCTGGTTGAAAGGCTGGTTATTAGAGCAGAAATCATTGATTGCGCTATTGGTGCTGATCGCAGTGGTTTCTTCGATGAGTTCGGATTTTTTCAGTCTGAACAATTTGTTTAATATTCTTCAGCAGACGTCGGTCAATGCCATTATGGCGGTAGGGATGACGTTGGTCATCCTGACCTCCGGCATCGACCTGTCGGTCGGTTCGCTGTTGGCGTTGACCGGCGCCGTGGCCGCTTCGGTAGTGGGCCTGGAAGTGAATGTGCTGCTGGCGGTGGCGGCCTCGCTGGTGCTTGGCGGCGTGGTCGGCGCCATTACCGGCATGATCGTGGCGAAGGGCAAAGTGCAGGCTTTTATCGCCACACTGGTCATGATGCTGCTGTTGCGGGGTATCACCATGGTCTATACCGATGGTAGCCCGGTAAATACCGGTTTTGGTCCTGTGGCGGACGCTTTCGGCTGGTTCGGCATCGGTCGTCCTTTGGGCGTACCCACCCCGATTTGGATTATGGCCATCGTATTTCTTGGTGCATGGTATATGCTGCATCATACTCGATTGGGCCGTTATATTTACGCCCTGGGTGGTAACGAAGCCGCTACCCGCTTGTCCGGCATCAGTGTAGATAAAGTCAAGATCATCGTTTATTCGCTGTGCGGGCTGCTTTCGGCCTTGGCCGGCGTCATCGAGGTTGCGCGGTTGTCATCGGCGCAACCCACCGCCGGTACCGGTTATGAACTGGATGCCATTGCCGCTGTGGTATTGGGCGGAACCAGTTTGGCCGGGGGTAAAGGACGTATTGTCGGTACACTGATCGGGGCGCTAATTTTAGGTTTTTTGAATAATGGCCTAAACCTTTTGAGCGTTTCGTCGTATTACCAGATGATCGTAAAGGCTGTCGTCATTTTGTTGGCGGTATTGGTAGATAACAAAAGTAGTAAATAACCTCCCCTTCAGGAACCATAAAGATGAAATTGAATAAACTGGCAGTTTTGATGTCCGCTGTTGCTCTCAGCGCCACGCTGAGCGCAAATGCTTTGGCGAAAGATACAATCGCGTTAGTCGTTTCCACTTTGAACAACCCGTTCTTTGTCTCCATGAAAGACGGAGCCCAGACGGAAGCCAACAAGTTGGGTTATCAACTGGTGGTGTTGGATTCTCAAAACAACCCGGCCAAGGAACTGGCCAACGTGCAGGACCTGACGGTTCGCGGCGTTAAATTTTTACTGATCAACCCAAGCGACTCCGATGCGGTGGGCAATGCCGTCATTATGGCCAACCAGGCCAAGATCCCGGTTATTACGCTGGATCGTAAAGCCAGCAAAGGCAAGATTGTCAGCCATGTCGCTTCCGACAATCGGGTCGGCGGTAAAATGGCCGGTGATTTTATCGGACAAAAATTGGGTAACAACGCTCGCATCATTGAACTTGAAGGGATTGCCGGCACGTCAGCGGCGCGTGAACGTGGCGAAGGTTTCAAACAAGCTATCGACCAGTACAAATTCAATGTGGTGGCCAGCCAGCCAGCTGACTTCGACCGTACTAAAGGACTTAACGTCATGCAGAACCTGCTGACCGCGCATTCAACGGTCCAAGCGGTATTTGCACAAAATGATGAAATGGCTTTAGGCGCTATGCGCGCATTGCAGATTGCCAACAAAACCAATGTATTGGTTGTGGGCTTCGATGGTACGGCTGACGGCCTGAAAGCGGTACAAAGCGGCCAGATGGCGGCCACTGTGGCTCAGCAACCTGAACAAATTGGTAGTATCGCGGTTGATACGGCTGATAAAGTGCTGAAAGGACAGACCGTGGATGCGGTTATCCCGGTTCCGCTGAAATTGGTCACCAAATAAGTTAGCTTAATTTCCAAAGGCAAGATGTTGCGTTATCGTCATGCTGGTGCATTGGCGATAACGCAGACAATCAGGATAAATGTAATGGCGACAAATAAGCTGGTGGTGTTGGGCAGTATCAACGCGGATCACATTCTCAATCTTGAACAATTTCCCCGCCCCGGCGAAACGGTCATAGGCAATCATTATACTGTGGCTTTCGGCGGTAAAGGCGCTAACCAAGCGGTAGCGGCAGGGCGCAGCGGAGCTGATATCAGTTTTATCGCCTGTGTCGGCGCGGATGATATCGGCGAGCGTATCCGCCAACAGTTGCAAGCCGACAGAATCAATATCACGTCGGTCGAATCCAGCCAAGGAACCACAACCGGCGTCGCCCTGATTTTCGTCAACCAACACGGCGAGAATATGATTGCGATCGACCCGGGAGCCAATGCTTCTGTTACGCCGACTTACCTGGCGCGTTATCAGCAGCTCGTTATCGATGCTTCCGCGTTGCTGATGCAACTCGAGTCGCCGCTGGAAACGGTTATCGCCGCCGCCCAATTGGCGAAACAGCACCAAACACAAGTCATTTTGAATCCGGCGCCAGCCCGTGAACTGCCGGATAGTTTATTATCGATGATTGATATCATCACGCCAAATGAAACGGAAGCCGAGCGGCTGACCGGCGTCGTTATCAGCGATGATGCCTCGGCCGATAGCGCCGCGCAAATACTGCACAGCAAGGGCATCCCCATGGTCATCATTACCCTGGGCAGCAGAGGCGTATGGCTGAGCCAACGAGGAAAAGGCATTCTCGTGCCCAGTTTCAAGGTTAATGCGGTGGACACCATTGCGGCGGGAGATACATTCAACGGCGCACTGGTCACTGCTTTGCTGGAAGGCCAGGATACGGACAGCGCGGTGAGATTTGCTCACGCCGCCGCCGCCATCGCGGTGACCCGCGCCGGAGCGCAACCTTCAGTGCCCTGGCGTAAAGAGATCGATGCTTTTTTGCAAGGGTTGGCGTAGTTGGCCACGATGAAAGATGTCGCCCGTTTGGCGGGCGTCTCGACATCTACCGTATCGCATGTCTTTAATAATAATCGTTTTGTCAGCGATAAGGTCCGCAGTAAAGTGCTGGAGGCGGTGGAACAGCTCAATTATGCGCCTTCCGCCTTGGCGCGCAGTTTGAAAATCAACCAGACTCGTACCATAGGGATGTTGATTACCTTAAGTAATAATCCATTTTATGCTGAAGTGTTGCATGGGGTAGAACGGTGCTGTTATGAACGCGGTTACAGCCTGATACTGTGCAATACTGAAGAGGATGCCGATCGCATGAGCCGCAGCATGGAAACGCTGTTGCAAAAGCGGGTCGATGGCTTGTTGATCATGTGTACGGAGAATAATCGTCCTTCCCGGCACGCCTTGCGGCGCTATCCTTCGCTGCCGATTGTCATGATGGATTGGACGCCGTTCGAAGATGCGCTGGATATTATCCAGGATAATTCATTGTTGGGCAGTGAGTTGGCCACCCGTTATTTAATCTCGCGCGGTTATCGTAAAATCGCATGTATCGCCGGTCCGTTGGATAAAACCACCGCCCGCCACCGGTTGGAAGGTTACCGCCTGGCTATGGCTCGCGCCGGGTTGGACATTCCCGAAGGGTATGAAGTCGTCAGCGATTTTGAGTTTGGCGGCGGCGTCAATGCGATGAAGCAACTGTTGTCTTTGCCTGAGCCGCCTCAGGCGGTGTTTACCGGTAATGACGCGGTTGCAGTCGGGGTTTACCAGGCGTTGTTTCAGGCGGGCATGTCGGTACCGGATGATATGGCGGTGATAGGTTATGATGATATCGAGCTGGCCAAGTATCTCACTCCGCCTCTGACGACCATTAACCAGCCGAAAGATTCGTTGGGGGAACTTGCTATTGAAACCTTGATCTATCGGCTGAAATATCCCGATACCAAACCCCAGGTTCTGGTACTCACCCCCGAGCTGGTGGAACGCGCTTCGGTCGGTAAATGTTGACCGGCATGGGTGATTGTCCGAATGCCAATCCAGTTTAACCGTATCAAAACGATACAACCGGGAAATCGCTTTCCCGGTTGATAAACCCAAAATCTGATTGAGCCAGCTAAATCGCCGATTGTTTAGGCGATTTACGCTGCTATGACGTCTTTCGCCAGGGCTGCGGCTTTAACAATCACGGCAAAAGCATCAGCCTTCAGCGAAGCGCCGCCGACCAACGCGCCGTCGATATCCGGTTGGGTAAATAATTCTGCCGCGTTACCCGCATTAACCGAACCGCCATATTGAAGGATCACTTGTTCGGCTACCGCGGCATCCTGCTTGGCGATATGGTCACGGATAAATTTATGAACTGCCTGAGCCTGGGCCGGGGTGGCGGATTTGCCGGTACCGATGGCCCAGATAGGTTCATAGGCGATGACCGCGTTTTCGAATGCGGCGGCGCCAAGCGTATTCAACACTGCGTCCAGTTGACGAGCGCAAACCGCTTCCGTTTTGCCGGCTTCGTTCTCAGCTTCGGTTTCACCTATACAAAGAACCGGAATCAAGCCGGCGTCTTTCAGTATCGCGAATTTCTTGGCGATGAATTCATCGCTTTCATGATGGTAGGTGCGGCGTTCGGAATGTCCGATAATGATATATTTCGCACCAATATCTTTCAGCATGGTGGCGGATATTTCGCCTGTGAATGCGCCGGACAGATTGATGTCGACGTTTTGAGCACCCAAGGCCAGACGACTACCGGCAAGCTGATGTTTAGCCTGATCCAGATACATCACCGGCGGCGCGATAGCGACATCGCAACCGACAACGCCACTGAGTTCGCTGCGCAATGCAGTAACCAGTTCGTGGACCAGGTGTTTGCTACCATTCAGTTTCCAGTTACCCATCACTAACGGATGTCTCATTTTCAAATCTCCAATTAGGAAAGCGAATCAAAAAATTGTTTGCCTTAAAGGCATTATTACCTGCCTCACAGTATAGAGATCAAAAGCACTGGTGGCTTTGTTTTTTGTCATTAACAGGCGGGGATTAAGGCTCGGCTAGCGCGAGTTTTAGGGGCTCTATGGCGAAGGTCACACCTTTTTCGCCATTATCCGCAACCACATAACGCAAGGGTCCCCAGGACTGATGGAAAAAGCGGGAACCCTGGCCTTTTGCCAGTAGATAACTCACCCGGGAGATGCTTTGCTCCACGGTCATCGTGGGTTCGAATTCACGCACCATGGCCGCCATATAATTGATGGCGACGGTGCGGGCAGGTTTTTCTCCGCTGCCCATTACCGGTAAATAGGTGATTTGCAGGGTTTTGATCTTCTCGCTGCCTTTTTCGAGGGCGGTGGAAGCATAAAGCGTTTGGTTTATTTTACTGGCGGCGCGGGTAAGGTTGATCGGATCGTTATGGTTATCAAGGGATCGGAATTCACCCAACGGCAACGTCGGGTTATGCATATTATAATTTTCCCGGAATTTCACTATGGTTAAATCGAATGTCGGGGCATCGGCCAAAAGATAGGGCGCGATTGGCGTGGCGTCGGGCGGCGGATCGGCGGCATGCACGCCTGTCGCTGCCAATCCGGCAAGTAAAAATGCGGTGGCGGCATAGTGAAATAGTCTTTTTTTATCCATCCTTACCCCATGTCATATTCATAAACTACGCCTGGCCTGCTTACCAGTAATGTTCGCTGGTCATATGCCCGGGTTTGCGCCGTAAATGTTTGCGCATCTCGCGGGTTTCCTTGAGCAACTGCTGGGTATCGCGGACCATTTGCGGATTACCGCACAACATGACATGGCCGTTTTGCGCGGTGAGCGGGACGCCGACCGCTGCCTCCAGCGAACCATCGGCGATCAGCGCCGGGACGCGGCCTGTCAGTGAACCGGGAATACTTTCGCGGCTGACCACGGTTTGAATATGCAGTTTGCCATTATAGCGTCGCTGCAGTTCAAGCATCAGCGGCAGGTAACTCAAATCGCGGGCAAAGCGTGCCGCATGCACCAGGACGATATCTTTGAAGCGTTCCAAACCTTCGCCAAATTGTAATATGGACAGGAATGGCCCCAACGCCGTGCCGGTCGCCAGCATCCATAACGTCTCGCAGGGCGGTATCTCGTCGAGCACGAAAAAACCGGCGGCCTCTTTGCTGACCATGATATCGTCGCCCGGTTGCAAATCGTGCAATGGCGGGCTGAGTTTTCCGTCGGGTACCGTAACCAGATAGAATTCAAGATTGGGGTTGTTAGGGGCATTGACGTAGGAGTAGGCCCGCTGAACCCGCTCGCCGTCGATTTCCAGACCGAGTTTGGCGAACTGACCGGCGGTGAAGGGATCGACCGGCGCTTGAACAGTCAGGCTAAACAGACTTTCCGTCCAATGTTCCACATGTATAATTTTTCCATTAACCCATTCAGCCATAATGCGATATTCCCCTTAAGCAGGCGATAACGGCGATGGCGCCATTATCGATGAAATCCATCCGCCCATCCAGCCCGGGCAACGTTATAGTTGTTTAACCGTCGCCCAGCGGCGTGATTAAGCGCGGTTAGATAATAAACGGATGCAAGGCGGGATCTTTGCGATCGAGATAATGTGTCGAGGTAATACGCCGTATGGTGCGGCTGTTGCCACGAATCAACAGGGTTTCCGTCGTGGCGAGCATACCTTTGCGGCTAATGCCATTGAGCAAATCCCCTTTGGTAATGCCGGTGGCGGAAAAAACCACGTTATCATTACGCGCCATGTCGTTAAGTCGGAGCACGGTATTCGCGGCGATGCCCATTTTGGCGCAGCGCGCCAGTTCGTCGGCGCCAATGCTTTGATTTATTGCGCTGTTGCCTTTCACTTGATGACGCGGCAATAACCGACCATGCATATCACCATCCATCGCGCGGATTGCCGCCGCGGAAATGACGCCTTCCGGCGCGCCGCCAATACCGTACATCACATCCACTTCGCTATCCGGCATACAGGTCAGGATTGAGGCCGCGACATCGCCATCGGCAATGGCAAATACCCTTACCCCCAGTCGCTGTAAATCAGCAATGATGTGATCGTGTCGGGGTTTGGCGAGAATAATGACGGTCAATTGCGATAAGGGTTTGCGCAGCTTGTCAGCGATATTGCGAAGATTGTCGTCGATGGGAAGCGTTAGATCGATGGCGCCTTTGGCCTGAGGACCCACCACCAATTTCTCCATGTACATATCGGGCGCATGCAAAAAGGCGTCTTTTTCTCCTACCGCCATGACCGTCAGCGCATTGGCCTGACCCATGGCCGTCATACGCGTACCTTCAATGGGATCGACGGCGATATCCACCGCATCTCCCCGCCCTGTTCCTACGTTTTCCCCGATAAACAGCATCGGAGCTTCATCGATTTCTCCTTCGCCGATGACGATTTTGCCGTCGATATCGACTTGATTGAGCATAATGCGCATGGCTTGAACAGCGGCATTATCGGCCGCATTCTTATCGCCGCGGCCGAGCCAGCAATAGCCCGCCAGAGCGGCGGCTTCGGTGACCCTGGAGAATTCAATGGCTAATTCACGTTTCATGTTTGGACCTTGTGTCGCAATTTTAATTGAAGATTGACACAAAGTTTATCACATCCGGCAGGGTTTCCCGACGGCCTGGCGGCCGCCGGGAAATTTCAGGGAAAGCTTGATGAAATTGACGGCTTTTCCTGGGTTGTTGCGGTAGAGCTAGATGATATTGACCGCTTCTCCCGCGTTACTGTTCCTGACCTTCCTGTTCTTCCCAGGAACGGGCGCGAGCGACGGCTTTCTGCCAACCTTTATAAAGTTTGTTCCGTTCAGCCGCTTCAATGCCTGGATGAAATTCACGGTCAATGACGGATTTGCTTCTGACTTCATCCAGATCAGACCAAAAACCGACAGCCAACCCGGCCAGATAAGCTGCGCCGAGCGCCGTGACTTCACGGACCACCGGTCGTTCAACCTTGGTGCCCAGAATATCTGATTGGAACTGCATCAGGAAGTTGTTGGCCACTGCGCCGCCATCTACCCGTAAAGACTGTAAATGCGCACCGGAGTCCGCCTGCATGGCATCGAGCAGATCCCGAGTTTGATAGGCGATGGATTCAAGCGTCGCGCGAATGATATGGTTGGCGTTTACACCGCGGGTCAAACCAAATATCGCGCCGCGCGCATACGGATCCCAGTAAGGCGCGCCCAAACCGGTAAACGCCGGTACCACATAAACGCCATTGGTATCTTTGACCTTGCAAGCGAAATAGTCGCTATCCGCGGCGTCGCTGATCAGTTTCATTTCATCACGCAGCCATTGGATCGCCGCGCCGGCAACAAATACCGCGCCTTCGAGCGCGTAATTCACTTCGCCGCGTGGGCCGCACGCAATAGTGGTCAACAAGCCATTCTTGGAACGCACCGCTTCTTTGCCGGTATTCATCAGCATAAAGCAACCGGTACCATAGGTATTCTTGGCCATGCCGGGTTCAACGCACAGTTGACCATACAAGGCGGCTTGCTGGTCGCCGGCGATGCCGGCGATGGGAATACGGGTACCGCCTTTACCGCCGATATTGGTTTGGCCGTAAACTTCCGAGGAGGGCCGTACCGCCGGTAGCATAGAGCGAGGGATATCCAGATGATCCAGGATTTTATCGTCCCAATCCAATTTATGGATATCAAACAGCATGGTGCGTGAGGCATTGGTATAATCGGTAACATGCACCCGGCCTTGCGTCATGCGCCAGATTAGCCAGGTATCGATGGTGCCGAACAACAGTTCGCCGCGTTTGGCCTGTTCACGGGCGCCTTCCACGTTATCCAGAATCCATTTGACCTTGGTCCCGGAAAAATAAGGGTCGAGAACCAGGCCGGTGGTTTTGTTGACATATTCTTCCAGGCCGTCGCGTTTTAGTTGTTCACAAATTTCTGCTGTACGACGGCATTGCCATACGATGGCGTTATAAACGGGCTTGCCGGTGGCTTTTTCCCACACAACGGTAGTTTCACGCTGATTGGTGATGCCAATCCCCGCAATTTGATCGGAACTGATATCGGCCTTGGCCAATACTTCTACCAATGTTGAACTTTGCGTAGCCCAGATTTCCATCGGGTCATGTTCCACCCAGCCAGGCTTGGGATATATTTGGGTAAATTCACGCTGTGAAACACTGATAATATTGGCATCATGGTCCAGGACAATAGCTCGGGAACTGGTCGTCCCCTGATCGAGAGCAACAATGTATTTTTTTTCAGATGACATGATGTATTCCTGCAAAAAGTATCATTCTTATGATGAGCTTAAGATGCTTTACGCTCGGTAGTATTGGCCCTGTGAGTCTCTTCCATACCGTCCTCTTTCACTGCGGAAGGTAGATAAGGTCCGATTAGGGTGTTGTAGCCCCAAGCGCCCAGGCAACCGCCGACGACCGGTGCTATCAGAGGAACCAGGAAGTAGGGAATATCACGGCCGCCGGTGAAAGCGACTTTGCCCCAGCCAGCCAGGAAAGCGAACACTTTGGGTCCGAAGTCACGGGCGGGATTCAGGGCGAATCCTGTTAATGGTCCCATCGACGCGCCGATTACCGCAATCAACAGGCCGATGAGCAATGGTGCCAGCGGGCCGCGAGGAATTCCGTTACCGTCATCGGTTAATGCCAAAATCAGGCACAAAAGAATGGCGCCGATCACCACTTCGACAAAAAATGCCTGCACCACGGTGATGTGCGCATTGGGGTAGGTGGAAAAAACGCCGGCGATTTGCAAGCTTGCCACACTTCCCCGTACCATGTGGTTCGCCGCCTCGAAATCGAAAAACAGGTTGTAGTAGAGGAAGTAAACCAGCGCCGCGCCGACGAAGGCGCCGAGCATTTGCGCAATAATGTAGGGTATGACTTTGCGCCCTTCAAATTTGGCGAACAGCCAAAGGGCGATGGTGACTGCCGGATTAAGGTGGGCGCCTGACACGGCGGCGGTGAGGTAAACCGCCAAAGCGACGCCCAGGCCCCATATGATACTGATTTCCCATTGTCCGAAGGTCGCGCCCGCTAATTTCAGCGCCGCTACGCAGCCGACGCCGAAAAACATTAACAGGGCAATACCGAGGAATTCAGCTATACATTGGCCTTTTAAGGTTGGAGTTTTTTGTTGGCTCATATTCTTTTCCTGCTGGAAAAAGGGGTCACACAGCAGATGTAGGGTCTGCTTACCGAAACACATTTAACTTAGAAGCGTGTGGAGGTACGTTGTAAATTTATCGTTAATGAGCGAAAACGAGAAATATCGAAATCAAAACTTGTGCAGTAAGTCATAAAAATGAGCGAATACGCTTAAATCATGGTACATACACACCCATTACGGTCTAGGGTGTCGCTATGGTTATCAACGAAAGATGTTAAAGTTACTGTGAAATTTGAGTAAATTGCGCTAAATCTTTCATCGCCAGAGAGGTGGTATGGCGTACAATGTCCAATGCATTCGGCCTATTGAAAGATTGCGGCTGGACTGTTGGAATCCCCGCTTGGTTATCCAAACCAAGGTTATTCCGACATACGCCACTTTGGCGCGAATATTTTTAAGGTTACACAAATTTGTGTAACATCAATTCACGATGACACCTTGTAGGCTTAAGGGGGCTGAAATGGCTTTTGAAGTATTTGAAAAATTGGAAGCGAAGGTACAACAGGCAATTGATACCATCACGCTTTTACAAATGGAAATTGAAGAGCTTAAAGAAAAAAACAACAGCCTGACGCAGGAAATCCAGCAAGCGGCCACTAATCGTGAAACGCTAATCAACGAAAACGAACAACTGAAACAGGAGCAAGGCGTCTGGCAAGAGCGTTTGCGCGCATTGCTCAGTAAGATGGAAGAAGTTTAACCTATTCATTTTCAAGGGCGGCCGCGAGCCGTCCTTTGATTATCCGAAGTAATTACTCGAGGTCCAGGGCGTCTTCGGAAAGAATAATACCGGTATTATCGGCATAAAGATGATCGCCGGAAAAGAATGTCACGCCGCCAAAATTAACCCGGATATCACTCTCGCCAATACCTTCGCTGGCGGCGCCTGCCGGCGTAGCGGCCATTGCCTGGATGCCCAGGTCCAATTCTTCCAGATCATCGACTTGACGCACCGCCCCGTAAATGACAATGCCTTCCCATTGGTTTTGTACCGCCAGGTTAGCCAGTTCAGCATTGATCAGCGCCCGCCGTACCGAACCGCCGCCATCCACGACCAGAACGCGTCCCAGCCCGTTTTCCTCGAGCACTTCATACAACAAACCATTATCCTCGAAGCATTTTACGGTGATGATCTGCCCGCCAAACGATGTCCGTCCGCCAAAATTGCTGAACAGAGGTTCAACAACATTCACGTCTTCATGATAAATGTCGCACAGTTCTGAGGTATCGTATTTCATAAGATTTACGTCGGTTTGCCGCTGGAGTCCAAAGTATATCGCTTTCTTCTCTCAGTTGCCAAAATCATCAATTGTTAACTTGATGCGCATCAGAAAACGGGTGCGCGGAGTTAGCTGAAAACCAGGCCAACTGCGAACAATATATTGATCAATAAGGCACATTTTACGGTTTTTTCCAGCATGGGGCGAATGCCGGAAGGGTTGGTTTCATGTAAAACGAATCTCGCCTGCATATACAATGCCGGTACGGTAAGCACAAATAGCCAGCCCACCAGATTGTGCAGTTCCAGCAGGTTAAACAGCGTTAAACAGATAATGGCGCCCGATAAGAGAAAGACATGATAATAACGCGCCCGTACCGGCCCGAGCCGGACGGCAAGCGTATTCTTGCCATTGAGCTGATCGCTCTCTATGTCGCGCAGATTATTGATATTCAACACCGCGGCGGCCAACAGCCCGCAGGCGGTGGCGGGCAGAATCACCATGGCGTGGAAGGCCCCGGTTTGCAGATAATAACTGCCGCCGACGCTGAGCCAGCCGAAAAAAATCAGCACCGAAAGATCGCCAAGACCGATATAACCGTAAGGGCGGGACCCCATGGTATAGGTTATGGCGGCAATGATCGACAATACTCCCAATACCAGAAACCCAATGATTTCAGTGGGTTTTTCGCAGGCGACAACAATCAGAATCGCCCCGGATACTAAGGCGAGCAGAACGGTGACCACTAATGCCAGTTTCATTTGCGATCGGGTGATGATGCCTAATTGCATACCTCGCATCGGCCCGATACGCCCTTTTTCATCACTGCCTTTCACGGCATCGCCGTAATCATTGGCCAGATTGGACAAGATTTGCAACAGAGCGGCGGTTATCAACGCCAAAAGGGCGACCACCGGTTTGAAATGGCCTTGCCAGCCGGCCATCGCCGAGCCAGTGACTATGGATGCCAGCGCCAAAGGCAGCGTACGCAGGCGCAGGCTGACCATCCAGGCTTTAGTGGGACTGATGGTAACGGTTTGGCTCATAATTAACGGATCTTTCTCATAATTCCCGGTTTTGGCAAAATAAAAACGGGAGGCTGGAGCCTCCCGCTGTGGATTTTATTTATCCAGCCGTCGGTTACAGGATAAATCGGCTCAAATCTTCATCAGATATTAGTTCATCTAAATGACTACGAACATAATCTGCATCAATTGAAATAGTTTTACCATCCCATTCGCTGGCGTCATAGGAAATATCTTCCATCAGCCGCTCAAGTACGGTATGCAGCCGGCGGGCGCCGATATTCTCGGTTCGTTCATTAACCTGCCAGGCGGCTTCCGCGATACGTCGAATGCCATCGGCGGTGAACTCGATATTGACCCCTTCAGTGGCCATCAACGCTTTATACTGTATCGTCAGCGAGGCGCTGGGTTCGGTCAGAATACGTTCGAAATCATCGGTGGTCAGGGCTTGGAGTTCAACCCGGATCGGCAATCGCCCCTGCAATTCCGGAATCAGGTCGGAAGGGCTGGAAACCTGGAAAGCGCCGGAAGCGATGAATAAAATATGATCGGTTTTGACCATGCCATGTTTGGTGGACACGGTACAGCCTTCCACCAACGGCAGCAAATCGCGCTGCACGCCTTCGCGGGAAACGTCCGGACCCGAGGTTTCGCCGCGCCGACAAATTTTGTCTATTTCGTCGATAAAGACAATTCCGTGCTGTTCGACAGCTTCTATCGCCATCTCTTTCAGCTCTTCGGGATTCACCAACTTCGCCGCTTCTTCTTCCACCAACAGCTTCAAGGCTTCTTTGATTTTGATTTTGCGCGGTTTTTGCTTCTGCCCGGCAAGATTTTTGAACATGGATTGCAACTGATTGGTCATTTCCTCCATGCCGGGAGGCGCCATGATTTCAACGCCCATCGGCGCGGCGGCCAGGTTGATTTCAATCTCTTTATCATCCAGTTCGCCTTCCCGCAGTTTTTTGCGGAAATTCTGCCGCGCGGCTGACGGCTCGGTGCTTTCTTCCGGCTGGCCCCAATTATCCTTGGCCGGGGGAATCAAAACATCAAGCACCCTTTCTTCCGCCAGTTCTTCAGCGCGATGGCGGTTCTTGTCCATGGATTGCAAACGCACCATTTTTACCGCGGAATCGGTTAAATCGCGGATAATCGAGTCCACTTCCTTGCCGACATAACCGACTTCGGTGAATTTGGTCGCTTCAACCTTGATGAAGGGCGCATTCGCCAATTTTGCCAGCCGGCGGGCGATTTCGGTTTTACCCACGCCGGTCGGCCCGATCATCAGTATGTTTTTAGGCGTGACTTCGTGGCGCAACGCCTCATTGAGTTGCATGCGACGCCAGCGGTTGCGCAAAGCAATAGCGACCGCCCGTTTCGCATTGTGTTGGCCAATGATATAGCCATCGAGTTCGCTGACAATTTCGCGTGGAGTCATTTCAGACATAGTTGGGATCCTTTACGCCTTGGACGTTAATTCTTCAATAGTATGAAAATGGTTGGTGTATATACAAATATCTCCCGCGATACCCAACGATTTTTCGACGATTTCCCGCGCGCCCAGTTCGGTATTTTCCAGCAGCGCCCGCGCCGCGGACTGAGCATAAGGGCCGCCCGAGCCGATAGCGATCAGATCATTTTCAGGCTGAATGACATCGCCATTACCGGTAATGATGAGCGAGGCGTTCTCATCAGCGACCGCCAGCAAGGCTTCCAGCTTTCGCAGCATCCGGTCGGTGCGCCAGTCTTTGGCCAATTCAACGGCGGCTTTCACCAGATGGCCCTGGTGCAATTCCAGTTTACGTTCAAACAGCTCAAATAGTGTAAAAGCATCCGCTGTGCCGCCGGCAAAACCGGCAATGACCTGGTCATGGTATAACCGGCGCACTTTGCGTACATTGCCCTTCATTATTGTATTGCCCAGAGTGGCCTGGCCATCGCCACCGATTACGACATGGCCGTTGCGGCGTACGCTTACGATTGTTGTCACGAGCAACCCCCGGTTAAGTTAGAATGACGCCCGCAAAACTCTTGGGCATTTGAAGTTATAAATGGGGGGGGTTTAGGGGTTTTCAACCCCCGCTAGCGATGGGAATACAATTTGCAACCCCTGAACCGCGCAGATCCTGTAGCGATTTATCGGCGCTGGCGCGTGTGGCGTAAGGCCCCAACATGACGCGTTTCCAACCGCCGCTGTTGGCGATACGGCTCTCAATGCCGCTGAACGCCAATTGGGCTCGGACGGACTCAGCTTGATCGGCCGCTTTGAAGGTGCCGCATTGGATCAACCAGCGCTGGCCTTTATCTTTCGGCGGAGCGACAGGCTTGGGTTGCGCGGCAATTTGTCCCGCGGCGGCGGTCTGGCGAGAGTGGGCAGCCGCTGCGGCGGCAGCCTGTTGCTGAGAATGCAGCTGCGCGGCGGCAGCCTGCTGTTGAGAATGCAACTGCGCTGCGGCGGCCTGTTGTTGAGAATGCAACTGCGTTGCTGCAGCGGCTTGTTGCTGAGCGTGTAGCTGCGCTGCGGCCTGTTGCTGCTGAGCGTGTAGCTGCGTTGCGGCCGCAGCCTGCGATTGAACGTGCGGCGGGGAGACGGCGTTCATCTGTGGTTGATATGGCTGTGCCTGGCGCGGCATTGGTTCAGTGTCGGGAGGCGTCGTTTGGCGCGGCGTATAAAGCGTTTGGGTTGAGGTTTGCCGCGTGGGCGCCGGTTCGGATGTTTCAGAGCTGGCACTGAACGACGGACGATTTTTGCTATTCACAGACGCCCTGGTCTGATCGTTATAAGGCACTTCGTTCAGGTGCGTAGGCTGTTGCCGCATGTCGGCCTGCATTTGCTCGAGCAATTGACGCTGCTCGTCGGTCAATTGCGCCGGAGACTGTACTTCGCCGCCAGCGGACGGCTCGGTGGGCGTCTGAACGCCAATCTGCCTGTTTTCGAGTTCTTTGATATAGCGCCAGCGCTCTTCCGGTTTAGGGGGTAGGCCGTTACCTGAGTGATTGCCGTGGTTGGGCAGAATAACCGCCTCTTCCGACTTGTTATGCGCAATAAAATAGAGACCGCCAATAAACGTAATCAGGACGGCAACCGCCAGAGCAACCATGGCCTTAGATATGCCAGAAGATGTACGTTTTTTTCGACTGCTTGGTTTTCTGCGCCGTGTTTCGCTCCTGTCACGGCTTACATAGTCTCTTTGTGCCACTATCGTTTCGCTAAGTTTGAGGAAGTCACCAGCCCGTCATGTTACTGAAGGCAATAATATTTGACCAGCGCTTATACCCTTCATCTTTCAAGTTGCAGGGGTGTTGGCCGCGCTCGCTCACCCGAATCACTTACTGATGTAAGCTCATCGGGTTCTCTTGCTTGCCGCCTTCCTGCAACCCGAAATCTATTGGGTATACCCTTCATTTTTCAAGTTGAAGGGGTGTTGGCCGCAACCTGAACATGAGTAAAGCGCCTTATATTTTTATGCGAGGAGCCGCCGTGCTGCCCCTGATTATCAATTTACTGTCCAACAGCAATGAGGTATTGGTTATCTGATGCTGCCTGACTTGCTGCAATAATAACAGCATTGCTTGCCGCCCTATCTGGTAACTTGGCTGCGCCACGGTGGTCAGCGGCGGGTCGCAATAGTTGGCAAGGGCAATATCGTCAAACCCGATGAGGGATAAGTCTTCCGGTACGCGCAAGCCGATTTTCTTGGCTTGCGACAGCGCCCCAAAGGCGATGATATCACTGTGACAAAAGATAGCAGTTGGCGGATTCATTTGCGATATTAATGTATTCAAGCCGGTTGACCCGGTTTGGAAACTGATATCGCCGCGAATCACCAACATGTCCTCGGCTGGTATGCCATGGCGACGTAGCGCCTGGATATAGCCCTGTACCCGGTATTGACATAATGTCTGATTCGCCGGCCCGCTGATACAACCAATTCTCCGATGACCCAATTTAAAAAGATAATCCGCGGCTTCATAGGCGGCGGTAAGATTATCGATATGCACCGTGGCTAATTCGAGTTCGGGTACAAACTCATTAGCCATGACCATCGGCGGTAGATTTTGTTGCTGTGATTTATCAATGGCAAAGGGCAAATCGGAACCCAGCAGCAATATGCCGTCTATCTGCCGGGCAATGATCAGATCACTGAAGCTTTTTTTATTTGGATGCTGATGGGCGCAATCGGATATCAAAACCAGGTAACCATATTCATCGGCTGTTTCTTCAATGCCCCTTAGCATTTCGGCAAAAAAAGGATCGCAAATATCCGGGATCATAACCAGCAAATTGCGGGTTTCGTTGCGCTTAACCTGACGAGTGAGTGGCTGCGGGTCATAACCCACAGTCTGTACGGCAATCTGGACTCTTTTCCGGGTTTGCGCGGAAACCTTTTCCGGATTCATCAAGGCTCTGGAAACAGTAGCTGTAGACACCCCCGCCTTTTCCGCCACATCCTTCATGGTCGCCATGACGGTAGGCTTTTTATGTTCCACAATGTTCTCCTGGCGTCAGGGCCAGGTTTACCCTGACCAAATAACGTATACCCTTCATTTTCGAGTTGCAGGCGTATTGGCTGCGGTTGTTATCCCGACCATGGATTATGGCTTGAACGTGACAAGCCATTATGGGTATGGTCCTTTCTATCAGATTGTGAGGAACTTGGGTTATTTAAAAGGCTGATTGTGACCACCTTTGAAATTTATTCGAATGGTAATCACAAAAAATCAGGAAGGGAAACGTAAATCAGATATCGATGGGGTCCACATCCACCGACCATTTAACTTTACGCGCCTGTATCAGGGCGCCTACCAGGGGAAGACTGGCCGCGACCAGTTGTTGCAAATGTTTGCGCGAAGGATGTTGCAATAATAACTGCCAGCGAAAACGTCCGCTGCGTTTGGGCTGAAGCGCGGGGATTGGACCCATCAGCCATAACGCTTCGTCCCGTAATGGACTGGCGGCGAATAATTGCCGCATCTGTTCCAGAAACAGCATTGCCTGGCGGTTATCCAAATCTTCGGCGCGAAACAGTACATGGCTGGTGAAAGGCGGCAACGCCACCGCTTGTCGTTCGGTCAGCGCCTGTTCCGCAAAGGCCATATATCCTTCATGTAGCAATACTTGCAATAACGGATGCTCGGGATGGTGGGTTTGTAAAAATACTTCGCCTTGTTTGCCCG